>Ga0206883_1002_pt2 | contig 51934 bp, 46 predicted proteins | sample Alteio_BWOrgCont_2_FD_152910 | JGI IMG/M metagenome (GOLD analysis project Ga0206883, IMG submission 152910) | Enriched cells from forest soil in Barre Woods Harvard Forest LTER site, Petersham, Massachusetts, United States -... | ecosystem: Environmental > Terrestrial > Soil > Temperate forest > O... | reverse complement strand
TGTCGGCCTGGGCGCGCAGCGCACGAACCGCGGGGCCTTTGCTTTCGTTCAGCCACCGGACATGCACCGAGGTCGCATCGATCAAGACGCCCATCTCGCCGCCCAGCGCGTCGATTTCGCGGACCAGCTGTCCCTTCGCACTCCCGCCGACACTCGGATTGCACGGTAGCGTGCAGATCTTCGACGGATCGCCGGTAACGAGTACCGTTTCGACGCCAAGGCGTGCGCTCGCAAGAGCTGCTTCCAGCCCCGCGTGCCCACCACCGACGACGATTACGCCGCTACGTTCCCCGAGCGCCACCTGCGGATTGTACCGCATCGATGACGGCCTGTGGTTCAGGCGTACCAACTGCGAAGCGCGTCCCACTGCGCATCACGATCTGCACCGCGTTGAAACCCGCCACGTTCCAGAGCCATCCGTGCCAGGTCAAATGAATCCCCCAGCCTTCCAAGATGCTCGTTTTGATCGCACGGATCGATGCGATCTCGCCGAGCGCGACGCTGCGTCCGATCCCGGAAACGCCGAAAAACCACATCATCCGCTTGTCGGTGACGCGCACCGTTAGCGTTGAAAATAGCGCAGCCACAACCAACAAAACCGGTACGAGACTATATGAAAGCGTCCGTTCCGACGGCGCCGAGATCGCAGCCGCAACGCAAATGCAGGCAGCAATCGCAAACAACAGGATGACCGTCAACCAACCGACTTGCCGGTGCTCGTACAGCACACGTTCCTTCACGCCGCGCCAAGTTCGCGAAAGCGTTGCGCGATAACGTAACGCGCGCCGATGATCGATCCAAGCGCGAATGCAATCAACCCATCACTCGCTGCAAGCGCGACCGGCTGCGATTGTCCCGCAAAGAAATAGCGGATCGCAAAGCGCGCGAGGAACGCGACGCCCCAGATCGTGAGCGGAATGATTGAAGGCTGGACGATCAAAACACCCGGCTGACCGGTGGGCTGGACCTTCGTGTGCCGGCCGCGCAACAGTCCGACGGGAAATCCAAGGACGACTCCCAGCACGATCGCTCCAGCAATCGTCGGAACGGATACGTTACTGTCGAACGATTGCCAAACGAGCAGCCCCGTCACGACCACGATAAGCGCCGGTCCAACCCACAATCGCGAGGCGCGCAACCGCACCGGGCGCAGCAGCCGAAAATACACAACCGCGCCAATGATAAGGACGTAAATGGCTGCCGAGACCGCGCCGCCTTGCTCCACTTGCTATCTCCTTGGGGTGCTACGCCTGCTTCGGGCGCGAAGTTTCATTCTCTACTTTCCGATGCAAAAGCGCCCGAAAATACCGTCCAAGATTTCCTCGGTGACCGCGTCGCCCGTGAGTTCGCCGAGCGCACCGTAGGCTTCGACGAGATCGGGCGTGATCAGGTCGATCGGTTCGCCGGCCTCGAGGATCATCACCGCGCTCATCAACGCTCGTTGCGCCGCGAGGGCACAATCGGCCTGACGCGCGGTAGCAAGATGGGGCCGCTCGAGATCGACGCTGTTCTCAACATCGAACGCAACGCGGATCGCGTCGCGAATGCGCGCGACGTCAGTGCTTTCGAGCACGCTCACCAGCAAGGCATCGTGCTCGTCGCCCGCGCGCGCATCATAGCCGGCCGTCCCTAAATCACGCTTATTGAAGATGACGACGCGCCGCTTGCCGCGCGTTCGGGCCAGCAGGATGCGTTCATCGTCTTGAAGTGGTCGCGAGCCATCGACCACGACCAGCGCCAGTCGCGCTTCTTCGAGCGTGCGTTCGGTGCGCGCGATTCCGGCAGCTTCGATCTGATCGGCATGCTCGCGAATTCCCGCCGTATCGATCAACCGCACGCGAAGCCCGTCGACTCCGAACGATTCCTCGATCGTGTCGCGCGTCGTACCCGCGTGTTCCGAGACCAGCGCGCGTTCGTCACCGAGGAGTGCATTGAGCAATGACGATTTTCCGGCGTTCGGCGGCCCGACGATCGCGACGCTTGGGCCCTCGCGGACCAGGCGTCCGATCTCCCAGTTGCGAGCCATCGCAAAGAGATAGCCCCAGATCCCTTCGATCTCGCCGCGCAGCCGTTCGCGCGGTGGTTCGATGACTTCATCCGGAAAGTCGAGCGTTGCGGCAAGCTCTTCCAAGATCGTACCGACGTGCGCGCGCACCGAGCCGACCTCGGTTTGTAGGCCGCCCGCAAGCTGCGCATGCGCGGCGCGCGCGGCACTGCGCGATTCGGCATCGATAAGCTCCGCGACGGCTTCCGCCGCCGAAAGGTCGATTTTGCCTTTGAGAAAGGCGCGCCGCGTGAACTCACCGGGCGCGGCGAGCCGCGCACCGCAGGCAAGAACCGCCGTTAGCGTCTCACGTGCGACGATCGGCGAACCGTGCACGTGCAATTCCAAAACGTCTTCACCGGTATAGGAATTCGGCGCGGGAAAGAATAGCGCAAGACCTTGATCGATCGGCGCGCCACTCTCGTCGAGGATGTCACCGAGCGTCGCCATCCGCGGTTCGAGCCTCTGCTCTGAACGGAACACACGCGTAGCGATCGTGCGAGTTTGCTCGCCGCTGACGCGAATGATTGCGACCGCGCCGCGTCCTGGCGGCGTCGCGATCGCAGCGATCGTCTCTATTTGGGAGAGACGACGACCCGCCGTTCCGGTTCGACGCCCTCGGATTCCGTTTGCACGAACGGACTATCCGCAAGCGCAAGATGGATGATCTTTCGCTCGGAGGGGAGCATCGGCTCCAACTTGATCGGACGCTTCTCGCGAATCGTGCGCTCGAGCGTTTGCAACGCGATCGTCTTGAGCTGGTCGGCGCGGCGCGCACGATAGCCTTCGGCATCGATCGTGTAATAGTGGCGCGCATTGCGCACGCCCACGTTCAAGATGTTATTGAACACGAGATTGAGCGCTTCGAGCGTGTTGCCGTGACGGCCGATCAGATTTGCGAGATCGGCGCCGCGAACTTCGAGATATTCACCCTCGGTGCGCGGGATGTACGCGACCTCGGCGGCCTCGATCCCCATCTTTTCGAGAATTTGCTCGAGCAGCTCGCGCGCCGGTTTGACCTCTTCGGGCTCCGGAGCGGATGGGTCACGTTGGATCGGCGGCGACGCTATCGGGCGCGGCGCATCGCCGTTCCCCTCACGGGGACCATGCCGGCGGCGGCCACGGCGGCGATTGCCATATGGCCGTGCACCCGGGGCTTCTTCGCGATTTGAATCGTCTTGTTGCAGATCTTCGTCCATTCTCGTCCTTAACGTCGCGAGCGCTTCTTGCGAGGCGCGGTCGCACTTTCACCTTTTGAGCCGGTCAGCTTCCCGTTCGGGCGGCTCGCACCCTCACGCGGAGTCACGTCTTTTGCATTGCCGTCAGCACCCGCAATCGCAGCCGCCGGACGACTGTACATGCCATATTTGCGCAGGAGATAGAACGACTGTCCCATCGAAAACGCATTAAAGAAAAACCAATACAGAATCAGCGCGGAATACCACGTGCGTCCGACCCACGCAATGATCACCGGCGAAACGAACGCCATGATCTTTTGCTGTTGCGCTTGGGCCGGATCGGCGGCCGGCGCGGTTCCATAGCGCACGCTGAAGTACATCGAAACGACATACAGCGCAAGCAAAATCATGTCAGGAGCGGCTAAGCTCGTCCCGAGAATTTTCGGGAACGCGTGCGACAGCGGCGTTCCGATCCACAACCAGCCTTGCTGCGCGAATTGATCGTGCAGCGTGTTAATCGCGCGGTACAAGCTGAACAGAATCGGCAGCTGAATCAAGAGCGGCAAGCATCCCGCCATCGGATTGACGCCGTGCTCTTTGTAGAGCGCCATCACTTCCGTGTTCATTTTCTGCGGATCGCCCTTGAATTGCGCTTGCAGTTTTTTGACTTGCGGCGCAATCTTCTGCATCTCGGCCATCGATTTGAACTGCATTTGCGAAAGCGGCCAGAGCACGAGCTTCACGAGCAATGCGAAGATGACCAGGCTCCAGCCCAAGCTGTGCGTCACGCCGGTGAGGTAAATCAGAACATCGGAGAGGGCGTTCACGATCGGGTCGAGCGGATTTGCGAACGCCAGGAGCAGCAGCAACAAATGGCCTTTCGGTGGCTAGGGAACGGGATCGACCCCGCCGGGGCGTCCCGGATGACAGCGGAGGACTCGCAGCGCGGCGAGGCGCGTTCCCCGCAACACGCCGTGCTTCTCTATAGCCTCATACGCGTACTGCGAGCAACTCGGAAAGTAGCGGCAGGCGGCCGGCAAGAACGGCGAGACGACGGTCTTATAGCCTTTCAGTAAAAGCAGGACGGCCGTTCTCACAGCCGGCCCAGCGCTGCGCGCAGATCCTCGCACAGTAAGGTGAAGGCGACGGTCCGCGCCGAGAGGCGCGCCGTTAGGATGAGGTCGAGCCCTTTGGGCGGATCCTCGAGGCCCCCGAAGGCGGCACGCAGCCGGCGCCGGGCGCGATTGCGCTCGACGGCATCGCCGAAGCCCTTTATGGTCACGACTGCAAGCCGCGGCCGTTCGCCCTGCGGACTTGGCGCAGCGACGACGATCACGTGGGTACCTTGTGCGCGGCGTCCGCGCCGCCTAAGACGGGCGAACTCACTGCCGCGCAGGCTCTCGTATAGGCCTAGGCGGAGAGCCGCTTGCGGCCTTTTTTCCGGCGAGCTGCGAGGACGCGCCGGCCGTTCTTGGTCGCCATGCGAGACAAGAAGCCGTGTACTCGCTTGCGTCGCCGATTGTGGGGCTGGAACGTCCGCTTCACGATCACTCCTCGGGATGTGGAACAACAGCGTGCGATTATACCGGCCAGGCGTCGCCCCGGTCAAGTTCCGGACCGGAAATGAGAGCCTTTCGCCGTCTGTCCACACCTGTGGACAACGCTGTGGAGAACGCGGGAGCGCATTTCTGACAAAGTCCCAACAGGCGTGCATTTCAGCCCCATCTTGGCATCCGGCATTGCGTCCACAAGTTGCAAAAAAGCCCAAAATATAAGGGGTTTTCGCAAAGATTAAGGCTGTGGATAAGTGGATAAGATTTTCGGGTTTTTGCGCAGGAGTCACTCCTACGGCCGCTAACGCTACCGCCTACTCCGAGCGGCCCGATTTAGCAGATTGACCTCTTCGCATTGCCGGCAGCACGGACGCATGATTTCAAAACGGCGGTAGATATTCGGATGAGTTCACTCGTCGATCGCGGCATCACCGGTGCCGAGCTCTGGTCTTCGGTGCTTTTGGCCCTCGAGCCGAGGTATTCCAAGCCGGTCTACGAGACGTGGCTGCGCCCGATGCGTCCGATGAACATCACCGGGAGCGAGATTACGCTGGCCGTTGCGACGCCATTCGCCCGCGACTGGGTGGAAGGACGTCTGCGTGGCCCAATTATCGAGGCATTACGTGATTTGCTCGGTTACGAAATCGAGGTGAAATTCGTGGTCGCAAATGAGCCGGAAGCGCAGGAGCAACCACAGGCGCCTGCCGTCCCAGCCGTCGCGACCCCGCGTTTCCCCGGAGCCGAAGAACTTCGCCCGGGAAACCTCAATCCGCGCTATACGTTCGAAGAATTCGTCGTTGGAAACAGCAACCGTTTTGCCCACGCGGCTGCGCAGGCGGTGGCTGACTCCCCCGCGCGAGCCTACAATCCGCTCTTCTTATACGGTGGCGTGGGGCTGGGCAAGACCCATCTCATGCACGCGATCGGGCATCGCGTCCTCGCATCGAATCCGAATGCGAACATCGTCTACGTTTCGAGCGAGAAGTTCACCAACGAATTCATTATCGCGATCAAAAACAATCAGACGGTCGAGTTCCGTAACCGGTATCGTCACGTCGACGTGCTCTTGATCGACGACATTCAATTCTTGGAAGGCAAAGAACAAACCCAAGAGGAGTTCTTTCACACGTTCAACTCGCTGCACGAAGCGCTGCGTCAGCTCGTGATCTCCAGCGACCGTCCGCCCAAAGAGATTCAAACGCTCGAGAGCCGGCTGCGTTCTCGCTTTGAATGGGGACTGCTCACCGATATTCAGCCCCCGGATCTGGAAACGCGCGAAGCGATCTTACGCAAGAAAGCCGAGAGCGAAAAAGTTCCGGTCCCGAACGAAGTCAGCATGTTCATCGCGAAAGTCATTCCGTCGAACATCCGCGAGCTCGAAGGTGCGCTCATCCGCGTTGTTGCGTTTGCGTCGCTCACGAAATCGCCGATCACCGTTGACCTTGCGTCTGAAGTCCTCAAGAATCAGATAGCGCAAGCGCCGTTACGCCGGATCACGATCGGTTTGATCAAGGAACGCGTAGCCCGCGCGCACGGCCTAACCGTCAAAGAGATGGACAATCAACGCCGCGATCAACGCCTTACCGTTCCGCGCCAGATCGCAATGTATCTCGCCTGCGAGCTGACCGACTGCAGCCTCCCGCACATCGCTCGTGAGTTCGGCAAAAAAGATCACACGACGATCATGTACGCCCGCGATAAGGTCAAAGAGCTCATGCAGCGGGACGAGGTCTATCGCAACAAGGTACGCAGCCTGATGGCGATGGTCCAAAGCGAGTAAAAGGGCCCCCTTTAACGTCCACCGTTGCCTACACAGGGCGCGCCGCTCAGGGTGGATAACATTCCGGCGCACGTAACAACGTAGAAACTGTGGAGGCTTGGGCCTCGTCGTCCACAACCACCCGCGCTCGCGAACCCGCATCAAACCTAGCGCGGCGACGTTCTCCCCACGTTTCACCGGCTTACTGCTGATACTACGACAGTTATATATATCTACTATAATAAACGTAAGACGCGCTGACGGTGGATAGTGAAGTTTACTTGTAGCACGAAGGACATCGCATCCGCGGTCGGCGCGGCGAGCAAGATCGTGAACGCACACACGACGGTTCCGATTCTTTCGAACGTCTTGCTGACGAGCGACGAAGGACAGATCCGCGTTCGTGCAACGGATCTCGAGCTGACGCTCGAGCACGCATTTCCGGCCGAAGTGCAAGAGGCCGGCGCGGTAACGATTCCGGCCAAGCTCTTCAGCGGTTATCTCGGCAATCTGCCGGCGGGGATGTTAGAGCTGAGCGGGACGCCGACACGCGCAAGCGTCAAGGTCGAGCGTTCGAACTACGATTTTCACGCGCTGCCTGCGGACGAATATCCGCCGCTGCCGCCATCGCAAAAAGGCGCGACATTCACGCTCCCGGCCAAGCGTTTCCGTGAAGGCGTGAACTCCACGATCTTCGCGGCATCCAGCGAGGAAGCACGCGGAGCCGTTCTGATGGGGACGCTGCTCGAGCTGGAAGGCTCGGCGCTCACGATGGTCGCGACCGACGGTTATCGCTTGGCAAAATGGCAGACGACGCTCGAGGAACCGCACAAAGGCAGCGCGCTCAAGTTCATCGTGCCGTCCCGTGCACTCGCCGAAGCCTCACGCAATCTCGGTAACGCAGAGACCGTCACCCTGACGGCACTGGGGACGCAGGGCAATCAGCTGTCGCTCACTGCCGGCGAAGTCACGATCGTCGTCCGACTCGTCGACGGGCAGTACCCGAACTACCAGCAAGTCATCCCCGCAAAGTTTGACCGGTCAACGACCGTCAACACCAGTGCACTGATCGGCGCACTCCGGCGTGCAGAACTGGTCGCCGGCGATCGGGCCAGCATGGTGAAGATGCAGGTCACCAATCAGAACCTGATCATCACCGCCAATTCCGACGTCGCGGGCAACGCCTTCGAAGAGCTCGAGGTCGAGCAAACCGGCGAAGATCTGACGATCGCTTTCAATGCACGGTATCTCGTCGAGATTCTGACGCACGTCGATTCACCGCAAACGGTCATGGAGTTTCTCGGACCGCTCTCACCGGCTGCAATCCGTCCGCTCGAACCCGTTTCGGGAAGCACGCTCCTTTACGTTTTGATGCCGCTTCGGCAATAAGCTGCAGCTCGAGCACGTCGCTCTCGCAAACCTGCGCAACTATGCGTCGCTCGAATGGACGCCGGCGCCGGGCCTGAATTTGCTCGTCGGCGCAAACGCGCAAGGCAAAAGCAATCTGCTCGAAGCGATCGCGATGCTTGCCACAGGAAAGTCGTTTCGCACCGCCCGTGAAAACGAACTGATCCGTTTCGGTCAAGCTCTCGGAAGTGTCGTTGGCGTCGCGCGAGTGGCTTCCGGCAATCTGAATCTCGCGTGCACGATCGCAGCCAGCGCCGCCGGAACGCGCAAGTCCTACACGATCAACGGTGAGGGTGTGCGCTACGCGCGCTTTCTCGGCAGCGTCAAAGTCGTGGCGTTCGTGCCATCCGATTTGGGTTTGGTTTCCGGTGCGCCGTCGTTCCGCCGTGCAATGGTCAACGAAGCGCTCTCGCTTGCGGATCGCCGCTACTATCAGTCCTTGGCGCGCTATCGCAAAGCAATGCTGCAAAAGAACGCGCTCTTGCGTGCGGCAGGCGCAGCAGCCGATTCCGAGTTGCTGAAGATCTACGACAACATCATGTCCGAAAGCGGGACGGAGATCATCCTGGCCCGGCGTCATTATCTGGTTGCGCTCGGCGAGGCCGCCGCAAGCGTCTACGGGCACTGGATTCCGAGTGAGCGTTTTACGTTGCGGTATTTGCCCGACGTCTCGGTGGAAACTCCGACCGGCGACGGCATTCGCAATGCCTTTGAAACGCGATTGCGCGAGCAGCGTCCGGCCGAGCTTTCTCGAAGAAGAAGTCTTGTGGGCCCGCACCGCGATGAGATTGAGCTCTTGCTCGACGGCGAAGCACTCGCGCGTTTCGGCTCGCAGGGTCAACAGCGAACCGCGGTCCTTGCACTCAAGCTCGGTGAATATGCCGTACTGCGCGACATGGCGGGTGAAACGCCGGTGCTGTTGCTCGACGATGTGCTCTCCGAGCTCGACACCGAGCGAGCCGGTGCGTTCCTCGCCGGTTTGGAAGGGCTCGATCAAGTCTTCGTGACCGCGACGCATTTACCGAAACCGGCCCCGTCGGGAGCGACGACGTGGCGGATCGAAGCTGCAAACGTGGTGCAATGCTGACGCCGCTCGCGCGCGCCGTCGGCGCCTGGACTCCGGGCTCCGGTCGCTCAAAGACTCCGGCCGAGCACGCGCTCGGTGCGATTCTTTCGCTCTGGCCGGCGATCGTCGGCGACGACGTCGCAAAACATACCGTGCCGCTCGAACGCAAGGGCGACGCGCTCGTTGTGATGACCAGCTCAAGCGCGTGGAGCAACCAGTTGTCCTTGCTTTCGGGTCATATAGTTTGTGCGCTGAGCGAGGCCGGAATCGATGGAATCGAGCGATTGCGTTTCCGTATCGGACGCGTTCGCCGCGGTCCCCTCGGCATCGTTACGAACGGACACGGCAAGGTTCTCGAATCACGAGCGCCGGGCGCGTCCGCCGCAACGTCAACTGCCGAAGAAGCGTTCTCGCGATTTCGCGAGCACGTCGACCGAGGCCGGAATGCAAAGCGTGCAGATGGGTGGAATTCATGTTCCAAGTGCGGCGTTATGCTGCCGGAGGGAAAGCGTTGTGCACCGTGCACGACGGCAGAAATCTCGCAGCGGTCCACGCGCGTGCAGCGGCTCATGTTCGATGCGCCGTGGCTGGGTTTTAAAGGCATCTCGGCGTTGGTCGAGGGACTCTCACAAGACGAGTACGAGATGAATAGAACAGCCCTGCTCGCACGCTGGTGGGAAGCGCTGGAGCGTGTCCGCAAAACGGGAAAAGTATCACCGACCGGTCTGGAACGTCAGATAGCAAGCTCCTATCTGCTGCTCAAGACGGGATGGGAACCGGATCGTATTACGCCACTCATTGCGCGCAACGAGCTCGGCGACGTGTACGATCTTCTTTACGAGAAACACCATAAAAAATAGTGCAAGAATATAGCGCAGACAATATCCAAGTTTTACGCGGCCTGGAAGCGGTCCGCAAACGTCCCGGCATGTACATCGGGAACACATCAGACCGCGGGCTGCATCAGCTCGTCTATGAAGTGGTCGATAACGCGGTCGACGAGGCGATGGCTGGTTTTGCAACCGAGATCAACATCGTCCTCGGTAAAGACGGCTCATGCCTGGTCGAAGATAACGGCCGCGGCATTCCGGTCGACATTCACGCCGAAGAGCACAAGCCCGCAGTTGAAGTTGCAATGACGATACTGCATGCCGGCGCGAAATTCGGCAAAGGCGGCTACAAAGTTTCAGGCGGCTTGCACGGCGTCGGAGTCTCCGTCGTCAACGCGCTCTCCAAAGAAATGGTCACGCGCGTAAAGCGCGACGGCATCTTGTACGAAATCCGCTTCGAGCGCGGTGAGGTCGTACGCAAGCTCAAGAAGATCGGTCCGGTCCAGGGCACGGGAACGATTCAATGGTTCATCCCCGATCCCGAAGTCTTCGATACGACGGTGTTTTCAACCGAAATTCTGCAGCGCCGCATGCGAGAGCTGGCGTTTCTCAATCAAGGCCTGAAGATCGAGCTGCGCGACGAGCGCGTCGATCCACCGAAAGTCCGCGAGTATCACTACGCCGGCGGTATCGTCAGCTTCGTCGAGTACTTGAACGAAAACAAAGACGCATTGCACCCCGTGATCGCAACGCACGGCGAGCGCGACGGCGTGCTGGTCGAAGTCGCAATGCAATACGTCGACGCATACACCGAGCTGGTGCTCTCGTTTGCGAACAACATCAACACGACCGAAGGCGGGATGCACCTCACCGGATTCCGCACCGCCGTCACGAGTAAGGTCAACGATTATGCGCGCAAGCGCGGGATGCTCAAAGACAACGAGAGCGCGCTCTCGACCGACGATTGCATGGAAGGCTTGAGCGCGATCGTCTCGGTCAAGCTGCAAGAGCCGCAATTCGAAGGTCAGACCAAGACCAAGCTCGGCAATGCGCCGGTGCGTTCGATCGTTTACGGTCTGGTCGGCGAACGTCTCGACTTCTTCTTCGAAGAGAACCCGAAATACGCACGCGCGATTGTCGAGAAGTGCATGCAGGCTTCGCGTGCGCGCGAAGCCGCAAAGAAAGCGCGCGATCTTACGCGCCGCAAGAACGCGCTCGACGGCTCGGGACTCCCCGGCAAGCTCGTCGATTGCAAGAGCAATGATCCGAGCAAGAGTGAGATCTTCTTAGTCGAGGGTGACTCGGCCGGCGGTACTGCCAAGGGCGGCCGCGATCCGAACACGCAAGCGATTCTGCCGCTGCGCGGCAAGATTCTCAACGTTGAGAAAGCGCGTCTCGACAAAGTGCTCTCGAACGAAGAGATTCGCACCATGATCACGGCGCTCGGAACCGGATTCGGCGACGAGTTCAATGCGGAGAAGGTGCGCTACCACAAGATCATCATCATGACGGATGCCGATGTCGACGGTTCGCACATCCGCACGCTGCTGCTTACGTTCTTCTATCGAGAGATGAAGGGCTTGATCAAAAACGGGCACGTCTACATCGCGCAACCGCCGCTGTACGGCGTCAAGAAAGGCAAGACGACGACGTACTTGTACGACGAGTCCGAGCTGAAGGCGTTCTTCGGCAAGAACGAGTCGAGCGAATACAGCGTACAGCAGTACAAGGGCTTGGGCGAGATGGATGCTGATCAGCTCGCCGAGACGACGATGGAGCCGTTTCACCGGCGCTTGCTGCAGGTGAAGCTCGGTGACTACGAGGGCGACGAAGAAGAAGTAGAACGAACGTTCGTTACGTTGATGGGCGACAAGGTCGAGCCGCGTAAACTTTTCATCCAAGAGAACGCGCGCAACGTCACCAACCTCGATCTGTAAATTCCCTTAGAATCTCAGCGTTTTCCCAGGGCTTTCAAAGTCTTTCGGGGGCTCGCTGCGGAAGAGCCGAAGCATGCGCAACCGCTGGCGCAAAGCCGCAATCGGGGTGGCGGCGATCGTCCTACTCGCTACGACGGGCTGGTTTGCGCGTTTCACATTGTTGCGCGCTGCACTCGAAGGCGGCGTAGCGCTCGCGACCGGCTATCATTTGCGGATCGGAAGTCTGCACGCCGGCGGCGGTCATCTTACGTTGCACGACGTGCACCTCTCGCGGCGCGGCGATCGCGTCCTCGACGTTGACGTCATCGACGTCGGCTATGTTTTTCGTGACTTTTTTCCCGGAGGCAAGCGCCGCTACGGACTAACCGGCGTCGCGTTGCAACGTCCACGGCTCTACGTGATTCGCCGGACCGACGGTGCGTTCAACATCTCGATTCCGCACTCAGAGACGCAGCCGGGCGGCCCCGCATTACCGCTCATCATGCAGGCCCGCGCGACGAACGGGAGCATCGATCTCATCGACGACAACAATCTCGATCCGTCGGCGCACCATCTGCAAGTGCAGAACATCGACTTCTGGGCTCGCGTCGATACCGGAGCACTCACGCGTTATCGCCTCGGCGGTGAGCTCGCGGTCGAAGGACGCTCGTATCCGGTCCAGGCGCAAGCGACGATCGACGTCGATCACGGTTACGCGATGCAGCGCGTGCGCGCCGCCGACATTCCGATTCGCGGCCTGGGCAACTTCTTGATCAACTCGGACGTCGCGCTTCTGCAACGCGGCAATCTGCGCGATCTCGACCTGCGCGCCTACGCGCTCGACGTGAAGCCCAATGTGCCGTTCACATATCATCTCGCCGGCGGGGCGCGCCTGACCGACATCGGCGTGAAGCTCGCCGTGCTGACGCAAACCGTCGAAGCTCTGCACGGCCCACTCATCTTCGACGACGACACGATCGTCTCGCCGAAGATGAACGGTCGCATCGGTGCCACACCGCTGGTGCTCGCCGGTGGAATGTATGACTTCTCGGAACCCAAATTTCGCTTAGCCGTATTGACGCGCGAAGATTTGCGGATATTGCACCGCGATTTCAACTTCTTGCGCACCGAGCCGGTCGCGGGTCAGCTGGCCGCGACGTGCATGCTCGAAGGGCTCGTAAGCGATCCATTGATCCTGGCGGACGCGAGCGGCAAAGAACTTTTCTACAAAGCAATTCGTGTCCGTAATTTTCGCGCGACGATTGCCTATCATCGCCAGATGGTCTTTGCCGGAAACGTGCGCGCCCAGGTCGGCGGTGTGCAAACACGCGTTGCGGGGCGATTTCTTACCGGCGGAAAGGACGTCGATTCGGAACTCGCGCTTTCGGCCGATGCGCCTGCCGGCCGGATGCCGTATCTCGATCGTATTGCGCCAAACGCGCACACGCATATTACAATAACGGGCTCGGGTCAAGATCTGCTACTCGATACGCATGCCGTTCTGAATGCAGTCGGCCCGGGTGAAAACGTCAGCGCTACGTTCGCGCTGAATCCGCAGGGAGTCGGCGAGCTCGGAGCATTCCATGCACGTCAGGCACAGGGCGGCGTCGACGGCGCGTTCGTCATGGATCGCGAGCGCGGATCGAGCGCACTCTGGCTGAACGCCAAAGCGCTGCGCATCTATCCCGCAAATCCGGCCGCCGCGCTCGAAGGCGTCGAACTTCCGAGCTTTCCGCCGATCACCGGAATCTTCGACGGACAAGTTGCGGGCGTCGACGTCAATCAGCGCGTGATCTTGATCGGCAAAGGGCTCGCGATGCACGCGAACTTTCAAGGCGTCCCGATTGCGCGCGCGAGCGCCGAATTCGGCGGCCCGATCGATCGTCTCGCGCTCGGCGGCGTCGACGCTTACGGCGAGTTCGGACACTTCGTCGGACGTGGCGCGCTGCGCGCGCCGGGATTTGCGTTCGCGGGAAATCTGGACGGAACGCTTGAGGGAATGCGGCGCTGGACGGGCGATCTCGGCGCATCGGGCGGCGTGCATGGCGCCGTTGCCGTGCTCTCGGATGGAACGAACACGCTCGTTCAAACGCCCGGCGTCGGCCTCGTGAACGGCCGCATTCACGGCGTGCCGATGCAGCGCATTGAAGGAACGTTTGCGGTCAAGCCGTCCGGGATCGTCGTGTACGCGGCTGCAGCCGACGTCGCCGGCGGACGCGCCGTTGCGCGCGGAAACAGCCGCGACGGCATTACGGTAGCTACCGCCGGCATCGATGCGAGCAACTTACGCGCGACGGGTTTGCCCGTTTCACGCGGCCGGATCATCGGGACGGGCGACTTAAAGCTGAGCGGCCCGCACCAAAACGCACTTTCATTTGACGGGAGCCTCGCGCTCGATGACGGGCGCGTGCTCGGCCGTCGCATCGACGGCAGCGCCAACATCGCCTACGCCGGGGATTCGCTCGGACTCAATTCGGGTTCGGTCGCGCTCGCGAACGCGCTCACGTTCCTCGACGGTCGAATCAACGATCTCGGATCGCTTCCGCACTACGACGTGCACGCGAATTTGGGTTATGCGAATCTCGGGTCGCTCGCGCACGAGTTCCGCTTTCCAGTTCCGTATCTCACGGGTTTTGCGGCCGGGGACGTGCAGATGCGCGGCTCGGGCAGTTCGCCGACGGTGAGCGGAGCGCTCCAGATTCCGATCGGTTCCGTGAACGGGCTCGCGTTCGAAAACATGCACGCGCTCATTGACGTCGCGGGAGACGACATCAAAGCCAGCGGCAAGGTTACGGTTGGCTCGACGCACGCAAACTTCAACGTTTTTTCAGGGAGCGGTCTGGGCGCACGGATCGATTCCGATGACGCAGATCTCTCCGACTTCAATGATTACTTTCCGCGCGCCGGAACGTTCTCGGGACGCGGCAGCGTGCACGCGCACTTTACGCGCAACAAAGATTCCGTCGCGAGCGACGGTAACGTCGATCTCCGCGACTTCCGGTATCTCGCCTTTCCGTTCGGCGATACGAAGGCGAACTGGAATGGCGTCAACGGAAACATTGCGGGAAGCGTGCACATCGCCGGCGTCGGCGGCTCGCTGGACGGCAGCGGAAGCGTCTCCGTCCCGAAGGGAACGAAGCTCGCCAAGATCGCAAGCGCGACGAGCGTCGATATCCGCGGTGCGGCGCGCGACATCGACTTGGATGTCTGGCTGCCCGCGGCCGGCTACACGCCTCCGGTCTTCGGACATGTGAATGCATCCGGCGCGGTACGCGGACGCTATCCGGCGCTTGCACTCGATCTCGACGGCGAGATGGACGACGCCCGCATCGGCCGCCTGCCGATCGACCGCGTTCGCATCTCCGCCGCGGCGCAAGCCGGACCCGGTCAGGCGGTGCGCACGCAAATTCGAGCGGCCGACATTTCGATCGCGGGCATCGATCTGCACGGCAGCGGCTCGCTCGGATTTCGTCCGCAAGATCCGCTCTCGCTCGACCTGGATGCCCACGCCGCGCATCTGGGTGACATGGTGCAGCGCTTAACCGGTAAAGCCTACGATTTGGACGGCGTCGGTGACGTCCACATTGCAGTGCGCGGAACGCCGTCGAGTCCGACCGCGCAAGCTGCGTTCTCATTTTCGCCGTTGCGCGTCTCGCGTTTGCAAATTCCGAGCATTAGCGGGACTGCCGTCATCGATCGCGAGCGTCTCGCATTGCGCGACACGGCGATGAATCTGCCCACGGGAAAGGTTTCGCTGAGTGGCGGCGTGCCGCTGATCGCGGGTCCGAACGGGATTCCGCCGACGCTGCCGCTGTCGTTTGATCTCGCAGTCGACGGCGTTGGATTGGATCAGTTCGCGGTTCTCGGTCCACCCCACACCAAACTCGACGGTGTGCTGGGCGGCGACGTTCACGTGCGCGGAACGGTCGGAGCGCCGCAACTCGGAGGCTCGATTCAGCTCACCGGCGGCGGATACAGCGGTCCGCTCGAGACGGCGCCTATCAAAGGAATCGATGCTGCGCTGGCTTTCAATGAAACGTCAGCGGCGCTGACACGCTTCACGGCCTCGATTGGGGGCGGGACGCTCGAGGGAAGCGGATCGCTCGCGCTGCCGACGCCGAGCTCCGGGACCCCGCTCCACTATTCAGCCACGTTCACGGCGGATGCGATCCGGATGGCATTCCCCGGGTATGGCTCGTTCCGCGCCGATGGGTCGCTCGCGCTCGAAAGCGGCTTCAACCAGCCCGGCACCCTAACGGGGGACGTCCGGATATCGGATGCCTCGGTCCCCCTGAACGACTTCTTGCGCGCCGGGGCGGCCGGCCCAAGCGATGGGAGATTTACGCTCGCGACGCCCGCGCAACCAGCCCCTGCGCGTTCGCTGGTCATGGCCGCCCTTCCAATCCCGGAATGGCTCGGGGATCTCGGCCTCAACCTGCGGCTCGAGGCCGGAAACAACGTCCGGATCCGCTCGCCGATCCTCGATATCGGCGGGAAGGGCTCGGTCCAAATCGCCGGCCGATTGCGGGATCCGACGCTGGCGGGCGAGCTGAACGCGACGCCCGGCGGCTCGCTCTTTCTGAACCGGGCTTTCAAGCTTCAGGAGGCATCCGTCCGTTTCTCGCCCACAAACGGTATTGCGCCCGCTCTTTACGCGCGCGCCACGACGGAGATACAGCCTGTCGGCGGTTTCCAGCCGATCGACGTCACCGTGACCGCGCAGGGTTTGATCCCCGACATCAAACTCTCATACGCTTCGAACCCGCCCTATGACGAAGGCACGATCGTCGGACTACTCTTCAATGCAACCGCGCTCGGAGCACCAGTCGGATCGCTCAACGCGTTTGCGCCGACGACAAATATTCTCTTGCCGCCAAACGCATTCGAACAAACACCCGGCGGAACGTTTGCACTCTCTCAGGAAGCTTCAAGCTTGATCAACGCACAATTCACTGCGCGCCTACTGGCACCGATCGAACAGGGTCTCGGGTCCGCATTCGGACTCTCTGATCTTTCCATTAACGTAGCACCAACCGGCACCGTCGGCGTTCAGGCGCGTCGCCTGCTCGGGAACAATATTTCCGCGCTGTATGGCGCGTCCGTGAACTATCCGTATCGCATGACGTTCGGATTAGAATCACGCCCGACACCTGATACGTCGGTGGTATTCGCAGCTTTCACGCAGCAGGGACTCTATTCGTTCGGGGAGGTAAGGCTGGACTCGTATCTGAGCGCAAACCCTTTGCTCGGATCGGCAGCGGACGCTGGGGGGACATACGGCTTCACCGTGAATATCCAGCGTCGTTCCCACTAGAATGCATTCGTTTTGATTGATCGTATAGTGCGCGTGCACGCGCTTCGCGTCGTAATCTCCTTCGTCGCCATGGTCGCGATGCTCGCACCGGCGACTCTCGTCGTTGACGCGCAAACACCAAACGCTCCCAAGGTCGTTGCCGTATCGGTGACCGGGAACGTGCACGTCCCGTCGGATCGCATACTTTCAGTCGTGAAGACGAAAGTCGGCGATCCATTCGACGAACGCACCGTGCAAGAAGATCTCGCGAACATTTTCGCGCTTGGCTTTTTCACCGACCAAGTTCCGCCGGTGATTCAGCAACGTCCCGACGGCATCGCGATCACGTTCCGCGTCATCGAGAATCCGGTCGTCACGAAAATTCTGTTTGACGGAAACTCGCACGTGCCGGGCGACACGCTCTTGGCGCTGATGGACACCGCTGTCGGACAAGTCTTCAACAGCAACACGTTCCATCAAGACGTTCTCAAGATCAACTCGTACTACAACAAGATCGGCTACGGCGGACAACTTGCGACGCACGTCCCGGATCTTTCGATCAATCCCGCCGGCGTACTCACGCTCAAGATTCAAGAAGGCCTCGTCGTTCGCAACGTCATCATTGTCGAGCCGCCGAATGCGGATCCGTTGCTGAGTACGAAGCTCATCTTGCCGGTGCTCTCGGTCAAGCCGGGTCAACCCTATTCCGAAGACCTGCGCGACAAAGATTTCCAAAATCTCAAAAGTCTGTACGAGAAGTACGATCTTCAGATCGGCGACTTGGAAGCCGGTATCGACCCTTCAACCGTCGACTTGAAGACCGGAACGGCCGACGTACGCTACAGCATCTCAGTCGCGCGCGTCGGTGCAATCGAGATTACCGGAAATACGAAGACGCACGATGACGTCGTTCGCCGCGAGCTTCGGATGCACGTCGGCGACGTGATCACGCAAGGCGCGCTCAAGCGCGATTATCAACGCCTGAACAATTTGGGCTTTTTCGAGAAGGTCGATTTCGCGGCCAAGCCGGGTCCGGATCCAAAGAAACCCGCGTTTATCACGGTCGATTGGAACGTCAAAGAACAGCGCACCGGTACGGCAACGGTCGGCGCCGGCTATTCGGGCGGTTTGACCGGCACGGGTCTGACCGGCAATGTCTCCTACTCGGAAAACAACATCAACGGAACCGGCGACGGCTCGAGCATTCGGGTTGAGAAAGGCGCACGCTACGGCGATGCGCAGCTCTCATTCTCGATCCCGTATTTCGGAAAGACCGAGAAATCGCAGCGGTATTCGGTCGGCGGTACGATCTTCACGAACGCGCAGACCAACTACTATCCCGTCTATTCGATTCCGAACGGCGCGGGCTCAAATGTCATCGGCAGCGGTGGCGGCAACTCGATCATCGGCGGCGGAGGCGGCATCCTGGGTGCAATCCCGGTAACGCTCGTCCCGCTCGATGCCACCAACCCTGCGATCGTGAGCGGCGTCGTCTCGACCTACAAGGCTGCTTCGTCAGGCGTCACGTTCAACATCGGCCGCCGCTTCTCGGATTACTTCCATGTCACCGGCGGCATCAACATCGAGCAAGTTCAATCCAGCGTCACGGTGCCCGCGCCTTACTTCTTCTCGCAGGGATCATCGGTTTTCGCACCCGGGATTACGACGCCGATCAATGAACTGCTGGGTGGCTCGGTTTCCGGTTCAGAGGCACTCGGTGTTGCCGCGCCGTCGATTGCACAATTGAATTCGACGCTGCCATACAATTTGCGCAGCATCGTGATCGGCATGAACGAGGATACCCGCGACGACATTTTCAATCCGCGGACCGGAGTCAATGTCTCGCTGAGCGAGGAGTACAGCAGCGCGATTTTGACGTCGCAATTCAACTACACGCTCACAACGCTCGACGTCGCCAAGTTCTTCCCGGTACTCAGCAACGCGACGATCGGCATACATGGCCTGTTCGGCGGCAGCACGGGCGCAATTCCGCCCAACCGGCTCTTCACGTTCTCCGACCAGCAGCTGCGCGGCTATAACACGGTCTTTTACGGAACCGACGAGGCGCTGTTCCAAGCCGAGCTTCGCCTTCCGATCAGTAAGGACCGCAAGTTTTCGCTCGCGTTCTTTACCGACGATGGCGGCGTGCTGATCCGCGGAGCCCAGCCGGTATACAACGCCTTCGGCACCGTGATCGAGGACCCAGGACACTTCACGTTCTATCCGGATGCCGGTGTCGGATTGCGCTTTGACATCCCGCAGCTTGGCCTGCGCACCCTGCGCCTCGACTTCGCCCGCGGAAACCAGGGCTTCCACACTGCTTTTGGAATCGGACAGAGCTTTTGAGATTACGAACGTCTAGAGCCTACAGGCTCGCCCTCGCCGTCCTCCTCGCCGCTGTCACGCTCGGTTCGCCGCGCGTGCTGGCTGCCGACACGACCGACATCGGGTTTCTCGATCAGGGCGCGCTCGCGAATTTGCAGTCGTTCCAAAACGCCAACCGGCAAATGGCATCGTTCCGCGCGAACTTGCAAAAAGAGTTCGTCAACCGCGCACGCAAGGCGCGCTCGCAGCAAGATCAGGCAAAGCTTGCAAACGATTTTCAAACCCAATTAGCCAACGAACAGCGGCGCGTATTCGGACCGCTCTTCGCGGCCGCGCAAACGGCAGTGGCATCGGTAGCATCGAGCAAAGGACTATCGGTCGTCGTCGACAAGCGCATCATCATCGTCGGCGGACAAGACGTTACGAAGAACGTGATGGATCTTCTGAGCAGCCCGGGTTCGCCCGTACCGCCCGTCAGCACGCCGCCGCCTTCAACGGTCGGATGGGTCGACCAAACGCAGATCGATCAGCTCGATCAGTTCAAGAACGCGCAGCAGCAGTTTCTCAAGTTCGGCCAGGACGAGCGCGCCAGCGTACAAGACAAACTCAAGGGCGTGAAGACCGACTCCGATCGCAACAAGATCTACGCCGAGTATCAAAAAGCGATCGACGATCAGCGTGCCAAGATCGTGACGCCGCTCGTCGATCAGACGCGCGCGGCGATCGAGCAAGTCGCCAAGAAGAAGGGCTTGCTGCTCGTCATCGATCGCAGCAATCTGATCTTCGGAGGGACCGACGTCACCTCTGACGTCCTCGCCGTTCTCAAAAAGAGCTAAACGGCCCTGAGGCATCGCTTCGCGCCCATCGCGCTCGCACTCGTCTTGCTCGCCGGTTGCACAAAGCCGGCGCAGCAAACGGCGGCGCCTGCGGGTGGTGAAGGCAAAGTCGGCTATGTCGACATCGATGCGCTCGTGCGCGTTCATCCGCTGTATCCCCAGCTGGCTCAAACCGAACGCAGCATCGATGCGCTCAATTTGCGTTCGCTCGGACCCGGTGTCGGGTCAACGGGCTCGAGCCTCGCTTCGCAAGATGCGGAGCTTCAAAAAGAACTGACGGATGCGAGTAATCGCACGCGGCAAATTTTGAGCGAACGTCAAACCGAGTATCAGCGTGAGGAAACGGCCGCGATCAACGCGGCGCTCGCAGCCGGCGGTCACGCTGCAGCTTCGAGCAGCGTCGGCGCCAACGTTGGCGCGACGACGGGGAAGCAAGTCGGCAACGTCAACGCGGAGATGAACCGCGACGTGGCTGCGTATCGCCGCACGCTTTCCTCGCAAGAACAGCAGCAAGAAAAATCGTACGAGCATGCCGTTTCTGATCGCGTTAACCGGCAGATGCTCGCCAAGGCCAACGAGCTGCAAAACAAAGAATCGACTCTCGAGCTGCAGCTGCAAACGAAGGACGCCTCGGAGCGGCTCGAGCTACGGACGCGACTTGGGAATTTGGCGCTCGATCAATCCGCGCGCGAACAAGTCAAGGCGCAGCTCGATGCGCTCGACAAAAGCGAATCCGATCAAGTCGCAGCGATGCGCAATCGCGATCAGCAAACGCTCGCGCAGTTGCGCGCGCAGCTGCGCGGTCAGGCGCAGAGCGACGTCAATAGCGGCGTCGCAAAGATACGGGCGCAAAACGGTGCGAAGCAGGGCTCAGCGGGTGGCGGAACTACTGGGGCCGCACCCGCCGGCGGCGTCGCGGCGACGAATTTGCCGCCGGACCTCAAAGCCAAGATCGACGCGCTGCACAAAGAGTATCAGGCTCGCTACGCCCACGACGCGAGCGCAACGATTGCCCAGTTCACAAAGACACGTGACGACCTCCAGAAACGCTACAACGAGCTCCATGCCGTCGATTCGGGTGCCAATTCCAGCCTCAGCAAGGAGCTAGCCGCGTTGCAAGCGCAACACGATCAGCTGTACTCGGAGATCGTCGATCAGATCGAACGTGAAGTTCGGATTGTAGCCCAGATCAAGGGCGTCACGACCGTGGTCTCCGATGTCATTGGTGATGGTTCCGGCGTCGATCTGACGCAAGCCGCGAAGAAAGAGATCGAAAGCCTGCATGAATAGGCGTTACATACAACATGGGATAGCACTCGCGATCGTCGTCCTGGCGCTGGCCGGCTGCGGCATTGGACGAGCGAAGAGTAATATCGGCATCGTCGACTTAACGCGTATCATGGCGAACTGGCCGAAGTTCGAAAACTACAACAATCAAATTCAGGCTGATGCGTTCGCGATCGAACAGTCCAAAGAACCGGAATCACAAAAGGCGCGTCAGCGCGCCGAGCTGCAGCAGCGGTTCGCTCAATACCAACAAGAGATCACCGGAAATATTCACGACGCCGCGCAGCAAGTTGCGACGCAAAAGAACATCAAATTGATTTTCACGCGGCAAGGCGTCGGTTACGGCGGCGTCGACATCACGTCCGACGTCGAGAAAGTCTTGAATATTACGGAGAAGGCGACGCCGAAGCCGTGAGCTCGAGCGAACCCGACATCGCCGCGCGCGATCTAGGGACGCTCGGAGAAATCGCGACCCGTCTCGAGGGACGCGTGATCGGCAATCCGGACCTGCGGGTCCTCGGCGTTGCCGCAATCGATGAAGCTCAGGCGGGGCACCTCACGTTCGCGACCGATGCGCGCTATTTGCGTAACGCGCTGAATTCGAAGGCCGGCGCCATACTCACGGAACCGCTTGCACTCGACGAGCTTGGTGAAGAGCCGCGCAAGCCTCTGATCGTCGTGGCCTCGACACGCGCCGGGCTTGCAGCGTTGCTGCGTTCGTATGAGCCGCCGCGCCCGAGCGGAACGCATATCGATCCGACCGCGGTCATCGATCCGTCTGCGACGCTCGGACCCGACGCCATCGTCGGTCCGCATGCGGTCGTCGGCGCGCGCTCGAAGATCGGGGCGCGCGCGACGTTGGGCGCCGGGTCCGTCATCGGTGCGGATGCACGTATCGGGGATGACGCCGTACTGGCGCCGCACGCTGCGTTCTTGGACCGCTGCATTGCCGGCGATCGTTTGATGCTGCACGCGGGTGCGGTCATCGGAAGCGACGGTTTCGGTTACGTCTTCGGCGATGAGGGTTGGGTGAAGATCCCCCAAGTTGGAACGGTCGTCATCGGCAACGACGTCGAAATCGGCGCGAATACCTGTGTTGATCGTGCGCAAACCGGAGCAACGCGAATCGGTGATAATACGAAGATCGATAATCTCGTTCAGATCGGCCACAATTGCCGCATCGGACGCGCCGTTGCAATCGCAGGACACACCGCGCTTGCCGGCTCGACGACGATCGGCGACGGAACGCGCGTCGGCGGCATCTCTGCATTTCGCGGACACGTTACGGTCGGTTCACGCGTGACGATCGCGGGCCACTCGATGGTGTGGGGCGATGTACCGGACGGTGCGTTCATCAGCGGTAATCCGGCGCAAAACCATCGCGACGAGCTGCGCTGGCAGGCCAGTTTGCGCAAAGTACCAAAATTGATCGAGCGAGTGGACGCTTTGGAGCGAGAATCTCCGTGAACCCGCGCGCTTCGAGCGGACAACGCACTTTGCGCGAGCCGCTGCGTTTCTCAGGCGTCGGTTTGCACACCGGAAACGACGCCCGCGCGACCGTTGAGCCTGCGGCCCCAGACACAGGGCTCGTGTTCGTGCTCGAAGGCGGCGTGACGATTCCGGCGCTGGCCGAATATGTCGTCGACACCAGCCGTGCAACGGTTCTTGGCCGCGACGGTGCCCGCGTCTCGACCGTCGAGCATTTGCTCTCCGCGCTGCGCGGCATGGGGATCGACAATGCGCGCGTCGAGGTCGAAGGCGGCGAGATACCCGCGATGGAGGGCAGCGCGAAAACGTTTGCGGACGCGATTCATGCGGCCGGCGCGCTTACATCCGACGTTCCGCGTCAAATGTTTCGTCCGGATCGAGCCATGGGTTTTCGTGACGACGATAAGACGGTTGCCATTATTCCGTCGATTGCGTGGCGCATCAAGTTTACGGTCGTCTATCCCGCACCAATCGGCACGCAATATTTTGAAGCCGAGATCACGCCGGAACTCTATCGCGAGCAAATCGCTCCGGCGCGCACCTTCGGGTATCTTCACGAGGTCGAAGAATTACGTGCGCGTGGTCTCGCGCGCGGCGGAACGCTCGATAACGCGATCGTTTTTGCACCCGACGGTCCGATGCAGCCCTTGCAGTGGCCCGACGAACCCGTGCGTCACAAGGTCCTTGACATGATCGGTGACTTCGCGCTCTTGGGAATGTATCCGCAGTGCGAGGTCGTTGCGCTCAAGAGCGGCCACAAGCTGCATACGGCCGTGATGTCCGAATTGCGATCGACATTACGAGCCCCCTCGGGGAATGTGGCTGGGGCGGAGCGCCTTTAAAATGCCAGACTTAAGCATTCGTCAGATCATGGAGATCTTGCCGCATCGTTATCCGATGCTGCTGATCGATCGCATTCTCGAGCTCGAGCCGCTCAAGCGCGCCGTCGGCTATAAGAACCTCACGATGAACGAGGAGTTCTTTCAGGGGCATTTTCCCGGGAATCCGGTGATGCCGGGCGTGCTGATGATCGAAGCGATGGCGCAGCTCGGCGGAACGATGATTCTTGCGGCCGGTGATTTCTCACATCTCACGCCGTATCTGACCGGCATCGACAAGCTGAAATTCCGGCGGCCGGTCATTCCGGGCGACCGTCTGATGATGACGGTGAACATGCTTCGCGCCAAGCGGAACATGGGCTGGGTCGAGGCTGAAGCGCGCATCGAGGATGCGCTCGTGTGCAGCGGCGAGCTCATGTTTTCGATCGTCGCCGGCGCCGGATTTGCAATGGACGCGTCGATTCTGCACCTATGAAGCGCATTCTGGATGCCACGGCGCGCACGCGGCCGGGTTCGGTACATCCCAACGCCATCGTTCATCCAGGCGCACAGATCGCAGAAGACGCCGAGGTCGGGCCATACTGCCTGATCGGTGAGAATGTCGTGGTTGGTGCACGCACCAAGCTGCTCTCGCACGTCGTCGTCAACGGACACACCACGATCGGCGAGGACACGACGATCTATCCGTTCTGCACGATCGGGCTTCCGTCGCAAGATCGCAAGGCCAGCGAAGAGCTCGCCTACACGACGATCGGAAACCGCACGACGATCCGCGAGTACGCGTCGATTCATCGCGCAACCGGCGAGGGCGAGGTCACCAGCGTCGGTGATGATTGTCTCCTGCTTGCGTATGTGCACATCGCGCACAACTGTCGCGTCGGCAACGGCGTGACGATGTCGAACTTGGCGCAGCTCGCCGGGCACGTGATCGTCGAAGACAACGCAGGTTTCGGCGGTGTCTCGGGTACGCATCAATTCGTTCGCGTCGGACGTTACTCGTTCGTCGGCGGGCTTACGAAGCTGACGCGCGACGTTCCGCCGTTTTTTCTCGTCGAAGGAAATCCGGCGCGCGTTTACGGTTTGAATTCGGTCGGGTTGCGGCGCGCCGGTTTTCCGCCCGAAGAGCTATCCGAGCTCAAAGAGTGCTACAAGATCATGTATCACTCGGACAAGAATACGTCGCAAGCGCTGGCTGCTCTCAAAGACGTCGTGAAGACCGACGCGGGCCGCCACCTCGTCGCATTCGTCGAAGCCGAGTCGGCGCGCGGAATCCTGAAGTAGGCGCGCGCATGCGCGTCTTTTTTTCGACGGGCGAACCGTCCGGAGAATATCACGCGGTCGAGCTGGCCGGCGAGATGCGTCGCCAGTATGGCGCGGAGATCGAGTGCGAGGGGATTGGTTCGCAGCGGATGCGCGACGCGGGCTTTCGCGTTCGCGTCGAAACGCGTGGTTGGGCTTCGCTCGGCTGGATCGAAGCGCTCGCCAAGATTCCGCCGCTTCTCACCATCATGCTCACAACCGCGCTGCGGTTACGTCTCCATCCGCCCGATTTAATCGTGCTCGTCGATTTTGGTGCATTCAATTTGCGCTTAGCGCGGCAGCTGCGCCGCACCGGATACCGTGGCCCGATCGTCTATTACATTCCGCCCGGCGCGTGGCTCGACCGAGTGAAAGCAGCGCACATGGTTGCGAAGGCGACGACGCCGCTCACCATCTTTGCGCATCAGCGTGATTTTTACGCGGGCCTTGGACTGCACGCGGAATTCTTCGGTCATCCCCTGGTTTCGTTGATCCCGCCGCGCGCGCCGCGTCCGGCTCCGCCTCCCGACGGAGGCGTCGTTGCGATTCTGCCGGGAAGCCGGCGCGCCGAGATCGAGCGTCACATGGGTCCGCTATTGGATGCCGCGCGCGGATTTGGGATCGAGCGTCGAAGTTTGGAGTTCATCATCAGCGCTGCGAATGCCGACGCGCGCACGCTCATCGAAGAATACGTCGCACGGACGGCCGGCGTGAAGCTTCGGGTCGTCGATGGTGCACGCGCCGCGCTCGAACTTGCGGATGCAGCCTGGATTGCGTCGGGGACCGCGGTGTTGGAAGCCGCGCTACTGGGCGTTCCCTCCGTGCTGTTTTATGTAACGTCGGCGACGCAAGCGCGCATGGCGCGGCGGATGTACGCAAAGCTGGGCGGTAAATGGATCGGCCTTCCCAATCTCGTCCTGCAACACGGCGTCATCCCCGAGCTTTGGCAAGAGAACGTCACCGCATCCGCGCTCGTCGAAGAGCTGCGTAAAATATTGCTGGACCCTTCGAAGCAGCTTTCGCAACTTGCCGGATTGCGCGCCGCGCTCGGACCGGCGGATGCGCTCGAGCAGATTGCGAAATTCGCGCTGGCGCAGGCGCGAGCTTGATGCGCATCTATCACACCTCGGATTTGCACAATCATCGCGGTATCGCGCCGAAGATCCGTGCGCTGCGTGAACGCGAACCCGGGCTTTACGTCGACTGCGGCGATTCACTGCGCGGCAGCCAAACGATGTTCTTCCCGCGTGAACCGATCATCGCCGAGCTCGACGCAGCGGGCTGTGACGTGCAAGCCATGGGCAATCGCGAGTTCAATTATGCGTTCGGCGCCGTTCGCGCACGTGTTGCGCAGATGCATCACCCGCTCGTATGCTCCAATCTGATCGACATGAAGGGACGCGTGCTTCCGTTTGCGCGCGACTATACGCTCGAGGAAGACGGCTGGCGCATACGATTTTGCGCGCTGCTCGTCCCCCAGTATCCGGTCGGAAGCGGCTGGGAGCGCGTGTTAGGTTGGCGGTTTCTCAGCCCGCACGAGGTCGTCGAAGCCGCCGCGAAGATGGTTGCGAGCGATGAGCTCTTCGTCGTGATGTCGCACCTCGGACTGCCTGCCGACCGCGCGCTCGCAGAACGGGTTCCGCGTATCGATTTGCTGCTGGGCGGACACAGTCACGACACGTTGCCGGAACCCAAACGCGTCGGCGGCGTGCCGATCATCCACGCCGGACCGTACGGGAAGTTTATCTCGCGTAGCGAGCTGAGCCGCGATCCCGCGACAGGACGTGCGCGTCTCGAGAGCTTTGCACTGCTTCCGCTTTTGGAGCAGTAGATGGCGCCCGGGCGCGTGCTGTTCGTCACCAACGGCCACGGCGAGATCGCAATCGCTGCGCGAATCGCAGCGGATGTCCACCGTCTTGGCGGCGCAGAGATCGCGACCGATCACCTCGCGCTCGTCGGCGGAGATTTTTCGGAAGGCGATTTGACTGGGGTAGGACCGCGGCGCAGCATGCCGAGTGGTGGACTCGTTGCGATGGGCAACGTCGGCGCGTTTGCGCGCGACGTTGTCGCCGGATTCGTTCCATTTTGGTTTGAAGGGCTTCGCTTTTTGCAGCGCGCGCAGGGCCGCTACGACAAGCTCATTGCGGTCGGCGACGTGTACTGTTTGTGGATGGCGCTGCGCGCACGCACGCCAACCTACTTTGTAGGGACCGCAAAAAGCGCGTATGTCGCACCCTACGGCCGCGGTGAATGCAGCGTCATGCGCCGCGCCAAACGCGTCTTCGTGCGCGATGCCGCGACGCAGCGGGTCGTCCAGACCTGCGGCGTCCCCGCCGAAGCACCGGGAAACGTCATCGCCGATCTTGCGCAGAGTAGCGAACGCTTTCCCTGGACGGGCGACGTGCGCGTCGCCGTCCTTCCTGGAAGCCGTGCCAGCGCATATGCAAATGCCACAGCCATCGGAAACGCGTTGCGCGAGGTCGCCGCACGGCAAGCGATCGACGTTGCGATCTCAATCGCGCCCGGTATCGATGAGGGGCGATTGCTCGCGGCGCTCGGTGTTGCTGCCCGAGCCTGGGGCGGTGAATTGGGTGCGCTCTTCGCCGGCGCGACGCTTGCAATCGGACAAGCCGGAACGGCGAACGAAGCTGCAGCGGCTGCCGGCGTCCCGGTTGTCGCGCTTGCCGATTCCGCGCGCAAAGAAGACTGGTATCGCATGCGTCAGCGCAAGCTGCTCGACGGTGCGCTTGCAATCATTCCATCAGATCCCGCCTCGGCTGCGCGGGAAATTCTCAAACTGATCGACGACGCGCAGCGTCGTGCGCAAATGTCGTCGACCGGGCACGAACGCATGGGCAATCCCGGCGGCGCAGCGGCGATCGCGCGCGCGATCGTTTCAGAATGAAACCAGCACTCGCAATGGTCGTCGCCGCACCATTTGTAACCTGGCTCATCACGAGCCTCGCCGCGCATCCGACGCTGGTGACGCTCGTTCCGCTTCCGGTCGAACGCATTGGCGCGCTGATTTTTGTGATCGTCGCAGTTGGTCTCGCGCTTCGAGAGATCGCGCAGCGACGCGCGCTCTCGCCTTCGTATCGTGGGGGCATCATTTTTGCGATCGCCGCGACACTGGCGTCGGTTCTCGGATTCGATCCGGTTGCCGGCATTGCATCGGGCGTGTTTCTCGGGGCTATTTGTTTGGCCGGCAGCGGCGTTTATCGTGACGTTCGTGAAGGCGCTTGGAATCAAATGCTCGCGGCGTGGCTGTGGACCGGTTCCGCGCTGTGCGTGCTCGCGCTCGTCGCACTGGTGCTCCGTAAACCCGCAAGTCTGTACGCCTTTGCGCACGGGCGTGCGGTCGGCATCTTCGAGAATCCCAACGAGCTCGCACTCTACGCGCTCGCGGTCTGCACGATCGCGGCCGCAGCGATGCTCGCGCACTATCGCGGACGCGCGCTTGCGATCGTGACGTTCGCCGTCGCGTTCATCGCACTGATCGCGACGGGATCACGTTCGGGCGAAGCCGCATTTGCGATCGGCGTGGTTGCGCTCGCGATCATGCTGCGCGGTCGTCGAACAAAACTCCAGCTCACGGCGCTCGTTGCAATCGTCGTGCTTGGAATCGGTTTGAGTCTCTCCTACGATAGCCGGCACAATCCGGGCGAAAACGATACGCGCCTCGCGGCCTGGAGCGCCGGCGTCCGAACCGTCGCACTTTTTCCGCTGACGGGCGTCGGCATCGGCGGGTTCTACCGCGTCTATCCGTTCGTGCGCAGTCCGGATGCGCCGGGTCCCGGCGATCCGATCGCATACGATCCGCATAACTTCTATCTAAGCGTAGCGGCCGAAACGGGTTTGCTGGGACTCGGCGCGTTCATCTGGACGATCGTCGCGTTCGTGCGCGAATCGCGTGACGTGCTCGCGCTTGCTTCGGAAGACGGACGAAGGTTCGGGATCGTCACGCTCGCAGGATTGCTCGCGATTGCCTGCCACCTTGTCTTCAATGGGTTCGTGCTGGCAATCGTTCTTTGGGTGGTCATGGCTGCTTTGATGCTCGGGATCGCGCGGTCGCAATATGGGCGCGCCTAAGCTCACCCGGCTGTTGTCCGCGGGACTCGTGTGCGTCCTGGTAACGGCGTGCGCTCCGAAGCCGCCACCCCAGGCCCCCGCCTCGGCAACGCCCGGGCCTTCACCCTCGCCGACGGTCGCCATCGCGTCGACTGCGGCGGCCTCTCCGACCCCTGCGCCAAGCCGCACTGATGAAGAGCCCGTGCGAGCGATCAGCCGCGGAACATCGCACCAACCCGCGCGCTACATCGTGCGCAATCCGCATGGCCAAGTCATGTATGACGTGCTCTCGTCAACGGTCGTTTACGATCGGGCCGCGGACGGGACGGCCGTCGCAACATTCACGACGCCGCACGTTACCTTTGAAGCGCCCGACAACCGCGTCGTCGTCGCCGACTCGCCGAAGGCCGTCGCCCACGACAGGGATAAAAGCGTCGTAATGACCGGCGGCGTTCACGCCAAGACCAGCGATAACAGGGTCCTGACGTGCACGACGCTGACGTACGACGAGCTGCACGCTCAGATACTGTGCGTAGGAAACGTCGTCTTGACGGATACGAAAACGAACCAAACTGCGACAGGGGAGACGCTGCAAACCGATCCCGGGTTCGAGCACGTCACGCTGTCGGGAAGCAGATGATCGCAAGAACGATTACGAGAGAGAGAGTTCGCGTCGACGCGTTGCGCGTGACCACCCTCGATCGCTATATGATCGCGGAGCTGGCCGGGCCGTTCTCTTTTGGTTTCTCGGCGTTCATGTTGATTTTCGTTGCCACGAACTTGCTTGCGCTCAGCCGGTTGATTTCGGAAGAACACGCGCAGCTCTTGGCCGTCATCGAATATTTCTTGTGGGGCTTGCCGCAAGTCATCCCTTATGTCGTCCCAATGGCCGTGCTGCTCGGCGTGCTGCTTGCGATGCAGCGCCTTTCGGGCGAGAGCGAGATCACCGCGATGAAGGCCGGGGGGCTCTCGCTCGAGCGCATCGCCGTCCCGCTGCTGTTGGTCGGGTTCGTCCTTTCCGTCTTTACATTCTTCATCGAGCAGACGTTCGTTCCGTACGCGAACGATCGCGCGACCGAGATCCTGCAAGTGACGATCCGTCACGCGCCGGCCCTTGGGACGAATCTCACGGTCTACACGCCGCTCCCCGGTGGCGGACGGCAGTTGACGGCCGCGACCGGCTACGATGCGTCAACGCAGTCGTTGCTGAACGTGACCGTTATTCAGTACGATAAGAGCGGTGCGCCGCAAACCATCATCTTCGGCGACCGGGCGACCGCGCAAACGAACACGTCATGGACGTTTGAGAATGCGCGCACATTCCGCTTCGATCCCGACGGTTCCACTCTAGAAAGCACGCAGCGTACGTTGATTATCGACATCGGAGAAGGTCCGACGAGTTTGCTCAAGCGCGCCAAGGGAGCACCGCAAGAGATGAGCCGCAGCGAGATCGCGCAAGTGATCCGCACCGGACAGCTAACGACGACGCAAGTCGGACAGTATGTCGCCGAATATCAATCGCAGCTCGCGCGTCCGTTTGCGTGCCTGGTCTTCGCGCTTCTCGCCGTTCCGTTTGGGATGCGGCGCGTACGCGGCGGCGGAACGAGCGTTGGCTTTGGCCTCGCGGTTGCGATCGTCTTCATCTACTACGTCGTCATGACGATCTCGAATTCGCTCGGGACGCTCAACGATTTCATGGCATTCATCATGGCGTGGTTCCCGAACATCTTGTTTTTTGCGATTGGTCTTGTGCTCTTGCGCCGCGCCTCGTATGGAGCAGGTTAGTGTTGCGAGGCGGGCGTGAAAGTGCTTCGCATAAGGCAATGGTGATGGGCCGAGCGCGTTTGGGGGCCCCATGCGTAAGCATGGGGGGCGCGCAGCCTGGGGCGGAGCGCCTTTAGATGGAGATTTTGCGCGGCATCTTTACCGTCATCATTATCATGATTGTGGCGGGTTTGATTGCGTACATCGGCGATCGCGTAGGTCATCAGGTTGGGCGGCGGCGGCTCACGATGTTCGGTTTGCGGCCGCGATACACGTCGACGGTCGTCGCGGTTGGAACCGGGATGTTGATCGCACTCGGCGTTACGGGAATCGCAATCGGATTCTCGCATCAAGTGCAAGACGCGTTCTTCCGCATTGACTCGCTGACCACACGGATTCAGCAGCTGCAAGCGCAATCGGACGCCCTCGAAAACAAAACGCGCAACGGCGAGCTCGTTATCCCAAAAGACACGCCGCTGCAATACCGGTATTTGGTGCTCCACCCGAACGAAACGCGAGCGTTTCAGCTCAAAGAGATGAGCGCGTACTTCGACGATACGGTTAGCGTCGCGAATCAAGTCTTCACGCAGAACCCGTACAACCTCCGTCCGCTGCCGTTTCGCTCAACCGATTCGGAAGTCTACAACAAGCTGCGCGCACAGCTCGATGATTCGGCGATTCAACGCAATCTGCGTACCGGCAACTCGATCCTGGTGCTCGCCGTCTTTCCCGAAAATCTTTATCGCGGCGATCGCATCAGCTTTGAGTTCGTCACCTGGCAAGACCGCTTTATCTTCGCAAAAGATCAGATCGTCGCAGCGCTCGATTATCTGGGCGGCAACGTTCCGGACATCGGCCGGCTGATCACTCTGGGACAGCTCGAAGCGATCAAGCTTGGGATGCCCGGACCCTTCACGCAATTTCCGCAGATCGTTCCGGCCGGCTCGGTGCAAAAAGCCGAGTCGACTGTCCTGCACGGTAACGGCGTCTACCGTGTGACGCTGCTCGCAGCCCGCCAATCGTACGCTCACGATGGGACCGCCGGAATGGCTTTTCACATAGCGGTGGCCAAAGTGGGAGCAAGGTGATACTGGGGATCGATCCCGGAACCAAGAAGTGCGGATTCGCCATCATGACCAAGCTCGGTGAACCACCCGTGAAGATAGGAATCGTCGAAACGGGCTCGCTTACCGGGACCCTTGATGGTCTGCTCCGGGAATATCCAATCGCGGTGATTGCGCTCGGGGGCGGGACGCACGCGCCGCCGGTTGCGGCGCAATTAGCGCGTTACGGCGTCCCGGTGCACGTCGTCGATGAATACGAAACGACGTTGCGCGCGCGAGCGCGTTACTTCATGGACCATCCGCCGCGTGGTTGGAAGCGCTGGGTTCCGCGCGGGATGCTCTTGCCACCGGTGCCGATCGACGATTATGCCGCGCTCCTTATTGCGGAGCGATTCGCAGCTGCGGCGACAACAGCACCCCCATGAATCGTCTCGGCGTCCTGATCCTCGCAGCGGGCTTCGCCATCGGCGCGCTCGCTATGAACGCAGGGAGCGTAGGTGCCACCCCATTTGCGGACGTCCCCGCGAACCACTGGGCGTATCAAGCGATTCAGAGTCTGGCCGCGGATGGACTCATCGAAGGCTATCCGGACGGCCGCTTCAAGGGCGATCGCCCGTTGACGCGTTATGAGATGGCGGTTCTCATCGCGCGCGTCATCGCCAAGGTAGAAACGATGACGCCGACCGGTTACGCATCCCGCGCGGATCTCGACAAGCTGCAAAAACTGATCGATGCATTCAAGGACGAGCTCGACGCGCTCGGCGTACGCGTCACCAATCTCGAAGATTCCCTGGATGCGCTCGATAAGCGCACACGATTTGCGCAGTCGATCGAATTTCATGGCTTCATGCAGCCCGACGTCACGTTGCGACAACGCGAGACGCTTCCGCAAACCGTTTCGGGCGGCAGCGTGGGAAACGGAATTTTCAACGCCTTCGTCTCGACCGATTACACGAACGCCGTGTACACGCAACAGTCGACGATGGACGAGTTTCGTTACGACGACAAGTTCACGTTCGTCTATCACGTCACCGACAACCTGACGGTCTCGGTACCGTTGCGCATCACCACGTACGATGCCGGCGGCAGCGAGTTTACTGGAACGCTTGGGAGCAGCGGAAGCCCCTACTCGGGCAATGGAACGCAAGTCGGCATCGATCCGGGCGTCGATATCACGATCGCGCAGACCGGAAACATTTCGAACCTGTGGATCAAGTACGGAATTCAAGACAACATGAAATCATCGCGTACCGGCTTGACCTATAAGGCTCCGGACGTCTCCGATCAATACGCCTTCGGCGAAGGTCCGCAAGATTTCGAACACGGGTTCAGCGTATCGGGGACGCTCAACGGGCTGACGGATTTTCAAGGCTATTTCACGCGCGAAGACGATCTGATGTTGACGACGCAGTCAACGTATCCGGAAGGCTATAGTCTCTCGAACGGCGCGAACAACTACCTGACCCTCGTCGTTCCGAATCAAACGGGTTACAGTCAAAACGGTTATCCGGGCCCGGGCGGTACGGCGACGCAAACGCTCACGTTCGGAGCCGGCACCGGCCCGCTCACGATGGTGTATCTCGGCACGAAAGCGCTGATCGGAACGGTTTACGTTTCGGCGTACGACGGCACGCTCTACAATAGCTCCGGGATGATCATCGGCGGCGGTGCGCATCCGGCTCCGGCGTTCATCTATGACGATGCGTTGAACGCGGTCACGTTCAGCACGCCGCTTCCGGCGGGATCAACCGTCTCGATTACCTTCGTCGGCCTTACTTCACAGGATTACACGCTGCCGCAGCGCTTCCACGTCGGCGGTCGCGTCAACCAAAAGATCAAAGGTCTGCCGGGCGCCGAGATCGGCGCCTCACTCAGCCGGATATTCGACGTGAACGATACGCAGTGTTCGTCGAACAGCGGCGTGCCGACGCTCTGCCTGGCGCAAACGGCAGCGCCGGGCTGGGGATTCGGACTCGTCAGCGACACGGTCTTCGGCGTCGATGCGCAACTCCCGATTCCAATCAATCTCGGTGGTGCGGGGACGCAACCCGTACTCTTCGGTGAAGCCTCGAATAGCAAATATTCACCCAACTATCTGAGCGTCGCGCCGGTTAGCGACAACGCATGGGTCGCCGGCGTGAATCTTTCACTCGGTAAGGCCAGCGGGACGATTCAATATCAAGCCATCGGTCCGAACTACGTGGCCGGTGCGCCGTTCCAGTATTACGGAAGTGCGCCGCCGACGTTTGCGTATTGGAAGCAGCCCTACTTTCCGGCGTTCTACGGCTTCGCGAATACGGTCGTCCTCAACCGGCAGTTTCTTTCGCAGTTCGCGGGTTCGGCCGTACCGGCGCCGTTCAGCGTGTACGGTGCGGGTGCAAATACGACGCTCAACTACGATACGCCGATGTTCAATCCGTTCATCGCGAGCGGCCCTCAGTGGTTCTCGAGCTTCACGCCTAACACGCAAGGCATCACGGCCAATATCAACGTTCCGTTCCAAATCGGTTCCGTTCCGATGACGGCACGCTTGGCGGGCGCGCATCTGAGCGAGCAGACGCCGAACTCCGTCGCTGCGATGCAATACGGGTCCGGGTATCAATCGAGCGTCAAAGAGAATTTCGACCGGCTCGAAGCCGCCGTCAACTTCAGCGTTCCCGCATTCGGAAAGCGTTTGGCGCTGGGCGGAAGTTTAGGCTGGGATCGCTTGTATCGTAACGATCCGACGCTCTTTCAATACTACCCGTTCAATCCGGCCACGGGCGGCAACGACGCCGGCTCCGTCGCCGCTGCGTTGACGCTCAATCCGGCCGGCAGCCAGATCAACTGGTCACCGAACTATATCAACGTCAACCATCTCACGACGAACGTAAGCGCTGCGATGCCGATAACGAACGGCCTGACGCTGAGCGGCCTCTACAATCAGCAGGTTTATACCGGCAATTATCAGTCGCTCGCGCAAAACATCAGTCAGAAGAAGACGTTTTCACAAGGTGCGATCACCTACACGATTCCGAACACGCCGAGCAGCCTGACGTTTTTCTTTCGCACCATGAAGTATACCGATTTTGCCGTTCCGTCGTATGACACAAACATCAATCGCGAAGACATCATCTACGCAATTCGATTTTAGGGTCGCAATCGATTCGCAGCAAACCGTCGGCACCGCGACGGGCATCGGCGCGTACACGCGCGGCTTGCTCGACGCGTTGCCCGCTGCGGGCATCGGCGCCGTCCCGCTTCGGATGCCGCGCTACGATCCGTGGCGCTTCGACCGGCGCGTCATCTGGGATCAAGTGCTCTTGCCGCTGTGTGCGCTTGGCAGTGGTACGCAACTGCTGCACTGCACGAGCGGATCCGTTCCGCTCGTGGCGTCGCTCCCGATCGTCGTCACCGTGCACGACGTCGCATGGCTGCGCGGGATCCAAGCCCACGCGCCATCATATGCGCGCTGGTATTTCGGACCATTCAGCGCACGGCGCTGGCGCCAGGCCCGTTGTGTCATCGTCGATTCGCACTTCACGCGCGACGAGCTGCTGACGTTCGTCGAGCTCGATCCTGCCCGCGTCGTGGTCGTGCATCCGGGCGTCGACGCCGTCTTCGGGCAGATCGCGCGCCGGCCCGGATCGGGACCCGTCGTGCTGTGCGTCGGAACGGTCGAGCGCCGAAAGAACGCTGCCGTCGTGATCGAGGCCCTTGCAAGCATCCCCGGCGCGGCGCTCGTGTGCGTCGGTCCCGCGACGCCGTATCAGGCCGAGTGCGAAGCGCTGGCCGAGCGTTTAGGGATGACGAGCCGCATCAGGTTTGCGGGCTATCTCGAGCCTCGCGAGTTGCTCGAGCTGTACGCGACGGCGACGCTCGCGGTTGCGCCTTCACGTTACGAGGGTTTTGGTTACGCCGCCGCACAGGCGTTGTGCGCCGGGATTCCGCTCATCGCCGCGCGCTCGTCATCCTTGATCGAGGTCGTGCAAGGCGATGCGCCGCTGCTGCCGCCCGACGGAGTGGATGCATGGGCCGATGCGATGCGCGGGATCATCGACGCCCAAGCCGGCGCAAACCAGCGCGCGGCCGACGTGCGTGCAGGCGCGATCACACGTTTCTCGTGGCAGCGTGCAGCGGCCGAAACCGCAGCCGTTTATCGAAACGCCGTGTACTGAAGGGCATGAGCCAGCGAATCACCGGAATTGCTCCCGAGGACGCCGATACGTACGCGCGCTCGGTATTCGAGGCGCAGACAAAGCTGTGGGGCGCACCGCTCATCAATAATCGCGTCTACGCACGCCGTCCGACCATCTTCCGCGCCGTGCGCGGCATGTTCAGCGCGATCGACCAATCAGGTCTGCTTTCTCCCGCGCTGCGCGCACTGCTCAACCGGCGCGTCGCCTACCTGAATCACTGCGCTTTTTGACAAGACATCAATGCTGCGGTCGGCAGCGAATTAGGCCTGAGTAAAGAGAAGCTGATGGGAGTCGCTTCGAGCCCGATGCCGGACGTGTTCGACGCGGACGAAACGCTCACGCTGGAATACGCCGATTTGATCACGCTCTCGGATCGCGACGTGGACGACGCGTTTTTCGAACGGCTGCGGGCTCGCTTCGATGACGACACGATCGTCGAGCTCACCGAAACGATCGCGTGGGAAAACGCATCGAGCAAGTTTAACCGAGCCTTACGCATCCCCGCGCAAGGACTATGGAAAAACACGTAATCTTGTCTACATCGCTCGGCACGATCGAGAAAATCTGGACCTATCCGGTCAAGAGTTTGCATTACGTCGAGCACGACGTCATCGCCGTGCAAACTGATGGGCTCGCCGGCGATCGCCGGGCTGCGATGTACGTCAACTCCGAGCATGCGCGTACCGGCAAAACCTACCGCGGTAAAGAGAACAATCTCTTGCATATGATCGTTGAGCCCGACGAGGCGCGTGGCGCGGCTGAGGCGCGCGGCGTCAACGTCGAGGTACATGCCGGCGAACGCTATTTCGATGCGTGCCCGGTCTCGCTGATCCTGGATCGCTGGATCACCGAAGTCGAAGAGGCCCTCGGCAAGAGTCTCGATCCCTTACGCTGGCGCCCGAACTTCTATGTGCGCAGTCAAGCCGCCGTGAAAGAAAGCGAGCTTGTCGGCAAACGCATCGAGCTCGGCAGCGTCACCTTGCATGTCCTCAAACCGATCGGACGATGCGTCACAACGACCTACGATCAGAAAACCGGCGAGAGTGATCCCGATGTCCTCGGCTTCGTCGCGCGCGAGCGCGCCAATCACATGGGAATCTACTGCGACGTCGAGCGGACCGGCGAGGTGCACAGCGGCGACGAGGTTCGCGTCCTCGACTAAACGCTAAAGCGTTCGGCGCCCCTCAACCGCGCGCGCAAGCGTAATCTCATCGGCGTAATCGAGATCGCCGCCAATCGGCAATCCGTACGCAAGGCGCGTCACGTCGGGACCCAGCGGTGAGAGCAGTCGCGAGAGGTAGATTGCAGTTGCTTCACCTTCGGCGTTCGGATTTGTCGCGATCACGACTTCCTTCGGCGACTCTTTTCCGACGCGCTCGACGAGTTGCTTGACGCGCAGCTGCGCCGGTCCGATTCCGTCCATCGGCGAGATCAAACCGCCCAGCACGTGGTAGCGGCCCTTGTAAACGCCGGTGCGTTCGAGCGCGTACACGTCTTTCGCTTCGGCAACGACGCACAGCAGCGCCGCGTCACGCTCGGGATCAGCGCAAATCGAACACGGATCGTCTTCCGTGATCGCAAAGCAATTCGTGCACAGACGTACGCGGTCTTTGAGCGCGACGATCGCGTCCGCGAGACTTTGCGCGTCGGCACGGGGACGGTTGAGCAGATGGAAGACGAGTCGCGCCGCGGTTTTGTGTCCAACCGTCGGCAATTTGCTGAATTCGTTGATCAGTGCTTGGACAGGTCCGGCAATACCGTTCTTGATGCTACATCAATCCTGGAATGCGCAAGCCGCCGGTTAGAGCACCCATCTTTTTACCGGACATGTCCTGCACTTTCGCAACCGCGTCGTTGACGGCGACGACGATCAAATCTTCGAGCGTCTCGGCATCTTCGGGATCGATCGCTTCTTTCTTGATATGGACGGCTTTGGTTTTGAACTCGCCGGTCATCTCGACGGTCACGGCGTCACCGCCGGCCGTTCCCGTAACGATCGTATTCGCGAGCTCTTCTTGCGCCTTCGCCATCTGCTCTTGCATCTTGCGAATTTGCTGCATCATCTGGGCTTGATTCATGTGCTCAACTTCCTGACCGCATATCCGAGCAGATCGGCTGCATCGTCGTCGCCTTCGTCCTTCTTTTCGGCGCTAGGGGCGACGATCGTCTTGATTGCAATGCTTCGCTTCGTCACGTTGGCAAGCGCCTGCCCGGCGATGTCGAGCGGCTCGCCGCGCAGCATGTTCAGCGTCGTCTCGTCGGGGACGGCGATCGTCAGCGTTGCACCGTCGAAATCGACCAGCCGTGCGCGCGCGAGGTGTCCCGAGATTGATGGCTTCCTTTCACGGAGGCGATCGATGATCGCGGGCCAGTGGTGCTCGAGCCGCTGCAGCGTGAGATTCGTTTCGATCGGCGCGGCCGGCGCCGGAGCCGGCGGCGGTTCGGGAGCAGCGGCCGGCTTCGCGGCGCGGGCAGCGGTTTTCGGTACGGGCTTCGGCGCCGGAGTGGCTTGCGGTGCCGGTGGCGCTCCGCCTTCGAGCGCGGCCACGCGTGAGGACAGCGCGTCGAGCGTGGGATCCTCGCCCTGGAGCATGTAACGCAGCGTGGCGGTCTCGAGCTCGAGCCGGGCATTGCCCGAAAGGCGTGCGGCGGCGAGCGCGTCCATCATCAAGCGCAGACCTCGAACGATGCGTGCCTGCGGCGTGGCGCCGGCTCGCTCGGCGGCCCGCGCTGCATCCTCGGCCGACAGGTCGCCCTCGAGCAGTTCCGGATCGATGCGTCCGACTAGCAGATGGCGCAGCTCGGCGATCAGGCCGCGCAGCAACGTCTGCATGTCGAGGCCCTCATCGCTGGCGCGCTCGATCGTGCGCAGCGCTGCGACCGTCTCGCCTGCAAGCATGTTCCCGAGCAGTTCTTGTGCGGTTTGCTGACCGCTCGAGCCGAACGCGGCTTCGAAGGCCGCCAAGTCGACGTTACCGCCGCCGAATGCGGCCGCTTGTTCGAGCATCGTGAGCGCGTCGCGCAAACCACCTTCGGCGCGATACGCGATTGCGCCGAGCGCGGCGTCATCGATCGCGATGCCTTCCGCTTTCGCGATCGTGCGCATGCGTTCGATCATCGCAGGGACGGCGATGCGTCGAAACGCGTAGCGTTGACAACGCGAGAGTACAGTTGCCGGCAGTGCTTCAGGTGCGGTCGTGCACAAAATGAAGACGGCGTGCTCGGGCGGTTCTTCGAGCGTTTTCAAAAACGCATTTGCGCCGGCCGGCGTGATCATGTGCGCTTCGTCGATGATGTAGACTTTGCGGCGCATCGTCGTTGGCGCAAATTTAACGGCGTCGCGAAGCGCCCGAATTTCATCGATGCCGCGATTGCTCGCGGCGTCAATCTCGAGCACGTCGAGTGCCGTGCCGTCGAGAATCGAGCGACAATTCTCGCAGGTGTTGTCCGGCGTCGCGGTCGGTCCGCGTTCGCAATCGATGCAGCGTGCCAATATCTTGGCAGCTGACGTCTTGCCGGATCCGCGCGGACCCGAGAAGAGGTAGGCGTGCGCGAGGCGCCCGGTCTCCAGTGCGGTCGTGAGGGTGCGCACCACGGCGTCCTGACCAACCAGCTCTGCAAACGTACGGGGCCGCCACGTGCGATAAAGGGACACGCCGCGGGAGTTTGTGATGGCGTCTGGAGCCCCCTCGCCCGAGCGGGCTGCCGTTTGGCCTTCATGCTTCGTGGGTACGAGATTGCAAGCGCAGGTTCAAGCCGCGCTTGGTTTGTTGTCTCGACCCTGGGAATTTTCTTTACTAGTGGGTTTCTTTGCTACCGTATAGGAGCGGACGTTGAATCTTCTAGCTGCCTTGCAAGAGAAGTTTGACTTCAAGGCATTTCATCCGGGACAAGAAGATGTCATTACCCGCATTATGGCGGGTCAAGACACGCTCGCGATTCTCGCAACCGGTGCTGGAAAAAGCTTGTGCTATCAGCTTCCGGCGCTTTTGCTTGACGGAACGACCGTCGTCGTCAGCCCGCTGATCGCGCTCATGAAAGATCAGCTCGATATGCTGCGCGAGCGCGGCGTTACGGAAGTCGTCGCGCTGAATTCGACGCTCACGGAAGATCAAGAAGCGGCTTCAGTCGCGCGCATCGCGCGTGGCGAGATCAAGATCGTGTTCGTGACGCCGGAAAAGCTCGAAGACGAAATTTTCGTCGGCATCTTGAAGTCGCTGGTCGTCCCGCTGTTCGTCGTTGATGAAGCCCACTGCATCAGTCAGTGGGGCCATGATTTTCGTCCCGCTTATCTTGGCTTGGGTCACGTGATCGCGGAGCTGAGCAATCCGACGGTGCTTGCCCTGACCGCGACGGCGACGCCCGCGGTTCGCGACGACATCCTCGTGCAGCTGGGCATTCCCGGGACGAAAGCGATCGTCAAAGGATTCGATCGTCCGAGTTTGCGTTACGAAGTGTTCCGCGCTGAATCAGAAAGCGCAAAGCTGCGCATTCTGCGCGATCTTTTCAAAAGCGGTTTGACCGGAACCGGTATCATCTACACGGCCACGATCAAAAACGCGCTCGACGTTCAGGCCTATCTGCACGAGCATGTCGATCTGCCGTGCGCGGTGTACCATTCGAAGCTGCAAAAACAGGATCGCGTCTCCGTCCACAATCTCTTTCAAGGGGAAGAGATTCGCGCGGTGGTCGCTACCAATGCATTCGGTCTCGGCATCGACAAGGCCAACATTCGTTTCGTCGTTCACTACGATCTGCCGGGTTCGGTTGAAGCCTACACGCAGGAAGCCGGGCGCGCCGGCCGCGACGGCGATTCGTCCCGATGCATTCTGCTCTACCGCATGAGCGATACGCGCGTTCAAAACTATTTCTTGACCGGGAAGTATCCGGACATCGAAGAGGTTCAGAAAGTGTATGGGACGCTCGAGCTCTTCGGCGATCAGCCCGGCGGCGTATCGCTGACCGATCTGCGCAAGATCTCGCAGCTGCCCCTCACCAAGCTCAAAGTGGTCCTGGCGCTGCTCAAAAAGAGCGGCTATATCTTGGCGAGTACTCGCGGCAAATACACCTTGCCGCCGGCACGGGATGGCCGCCGGACCCTCGACCTCGCGAACTATGAAACGAAGAAAGCGTACGATCAGAGCAAGCTTGCGATGATGCTGCAGTACGCCGAATCCGGTTCGTGCCGCCGTAAGTTCATCTTGAACTATTTCGGCGAGGACTACGAACGCGGGCATTGCGGCGCATGCGACAACTGCCTGCGTGATATGAAGCGGCGAGCGGCCGGTTCGAACGGCGCCGCGACCTTCAACGTTGCGCCGCCGAACGGAACAAGCGGCTTCCGCATCAGCGATGTCGTTTCGCACGCGAAGTTCGGGCAAGGCACGGTCGAACGCACCGAGAAAGACTTAGTAACGGTGCTCTTCCCGAGCGTCGGCTACAAGACGCTGCTCGCATCCGCCGTGACGCGCGCCGCGATGCCGGCCGCCGAGAAGATTGCATGATATTTAGGAAGGTTCGTTGCGCGTACTGCTCGCGTCGATCGCGTTCGGCGTTATCTCTTGCTTTTGGGCCGCGGGCATCGTCCGCGCGCAGCAGAACCCTCCCGTCCCCGTACCGAGCGGACCGATAAATCCGCCGGCGCCGTCGGCATTGCCGACGCCGCCGCCCGAAGAAACAGCTCCGGCAACGCCCGGTACGTTCGTTCCCGCGACTCCGACACCGACTCCAACGCCCGTTCCGATCCTCGCTGATCCGGCCGCGCTCAACATCTCGCCGGGCAACACGGCGATCGTCCGCGCAAACGGCGTGTTCGGCACGCTAGCGGCGAAAGTCGCCGATCCCTCGCATGCGATCATCAGCACGATCGATCAGACGACGCGGACCGTCGCCGTTGCGGGCGTCGCACCTGGGCTGACGACCGTAACGCTCAGCGACGATCGCGGCATCACGCGCGACGTTCCAATTCGTGTCGCGTATCTCGCCGGCTCGATCTCCTCCGATACGACCGTTCGCATTACCGGAAATCCCGCGAGCTCGCGCTTCATCCGCAACATCGCAGCGCAGGCTGCGAGCAGCGCCGCCATCTTACGTCCCGGCGCGACCGTCGCGGTCGATCCGAACTCGGTGCAAGGCGCGCGCGACTTGCCGGTCAGCGACCTAACGAGCGTCGAAGTTCCGCTGCAGCTGAACGGAAGCGATTATTTCTCCGTCGCAGGCACGACGCACGTTCACTTTGAGAACGTCGCGCTACCGCACATTCGGCCCTCGCGTTTGATGGTCAGTGATTATCCTGAACAATTGCACGAGAACGGCGTGCTGTTCACCGCAACGCTCGACCGAGGCGCGCCGCAGCGTTTTCTCTACTATCACTACAATCCGCCGGATCAGCCCGCGCGCCGCATCTTGCTGCGCGCGCAGAATACCTCTGCGCAACCTGCGACGCTGCAATTCATCACCGGCGAAGCCGGGCCCGGTCCGAACGAAATGGAAGTCGGTCATTCCTCGACCGTTCGTTTCCTGGCGCGCGAAGCGCAGAATGAAGGCAACGTCGTCGTCGTCCCGCCGAACAGCACGGTCACGCTCGTCAACCAGTCGCTGCCGCCGCAAACATCGGTGAGCAATCTCGTGCAGCTGCGCGAGCTGGACGGTGACCCGGTCGCGCTCGTGCTCCTGGCGCAGAACGCAAGCGATGCGCTGGAGCGGCCGCTTGATTCGGCGACGCTGCTCGAAAGCGAAGTCAAGCACGCGCGCGGCATTTATCGCGTCCCCGAATTCTATTTTGACTACACGTACACGATCGACGGGACCGGTAGCGATCTCGAGATGCCGATCGGCCAGCTTCCGCTACCGAATTTGCGCGAAGGTCAAGCGCTCGCGGGCGACTACGGCGTCATGCAATCGATCAACCTTACGATCGTCAATCCAACCGGCGGAGCAATGCCGATCGCGCTCTATGAAAATCCGCGCGGGGGACGCGCGACCGGAACGTACTTGATCGATCGCACGCTGGTGCAATCGCACGCCGTCGCACCGTTCACCAAATGGAAACTGCGTGAGTATCGGGTCCCGGCACACTCAACGTTCCGCATCACGATCGTCACGATGCCCGAAGGCGGCTCTTCATATCCGGTACGCTTGATCGTCGCGCCCGACGACGGCAGCGCATCGCCCGGTTCTCCAAGCTCGCCCGTGTATTAGGCGCGCGCTACTTTCGGTTGCGCAAACGCGCGACCATCTCGCGCGCGAAAGTCATCGCTGACTCTTTGGCTTCTTCGTAGAGATGCGAAGCATCGGACGCGCTCATCTGCCGTCCGTGCTCGTAGAAGAACGTCGCGCCTTCGCCGACGACGATGGTGCCCGCGTATGCGATTGCGCCTTTGATTGCGATCCCAGCGACCGGGATGAATCCGGAAAGCTCGCGCGAGAGCGCGCGCCATCCAAAACCACCGCCGATAACCGGAAGCAGTTCCCATAAATGTTGCAGATCGGGATCGCGTCCGTAGCACGCGCCGACTTGGAGCACGAGCGCCATTTGCATTCCGGTGATTGCAAACATATCGCCGGCCGACGCGATCGGTCCGAGGACGAGTCCAGCCAGCGGAACGTGGTCGAGCACAGCACTGGCGGCTGCGATCGTGAGCGAGCGACGAGCGCAATCACGCGTCAGTTTCGCCGCGCAAAATTCACGCAGAACCGGCAAGCGACGCGCGACCGCTACCTCGACACCAGAACAGGCTTGCACCAAGTGCGGAAAAAACGCGCTGCGCAATTCCGCGACGGAGAGCGTGGTCACGGCGTATTCGCCAACCTTGCCGCGTTCCGGAGCGGTGAGGGGATGGCTCGCCTCGAGCTCGGGATGGACAGTCAGCTTAAAGAGCGGCACCTTGAGCGCAAGCATCGGCGCGAAGTCGACGCCTTCGTGATCGCCTGGACGCCCGAGGAAGACGACGGCCTTTGCATCCTCGGCCGACACCGGAGGTTGCCCGGCGAACACCGTCTCGAGCGTCGCCGCCGCATCGGACGGCGTCATGCCGTCGTGTCCCGACAGCAGTAAGGCGCGCAATTCGCCGACGAGCGCGAGATCGCCGCACAAAAATATCCGGAACGGACGCTTCGACTCGGCGCGAATCGACATAACGTCGATGCCGCTGCGAATGCGGCGCAGGAAGTCAGCTCCCCCGAGCACGGTGGATTTCATGTGGCTAGTCTACCCAATCGCGGTCGCTTGTGTTTCGGCTAGTTAGAATGAGTCGATGCTTCTGCGACCGGATCGTCCTTGTAGTCCATGTAGGCGAGGCCCAAGAAGATCTCGAGCGATTTTGCGCGCATGCCGCGAGCGTTCGCAACCTCGATGATCGAACGGTTCTCGGCTTTCGCCTCCTTGACGATCGTTTGCGGCGTCGAATCGGTGCCGGCGGCAACGATCGTCGCCGCGACAGACTCGCCCGGCGTTAGGTCGTATTGCACCATTTCGTCGTACGAGAGTTCCGCGTCGGGGAAGCGGACCGCCAGCGCGCGCCGCAACGTCTCGTAACGTTCGCTCGGGAAGCCGAGGCCAAGGAGCGTGATGCGCGTCTGAACCTGTTGCGCACGTGCCATGTCGATGAGCTGTTCGGATTGCGAGGCTCCAATGGCTGCATCGTTCATTGCGCTCACGGCGTCGTTCATCGTCGGCAGCAACGTTTTGAAATCGAACTCCGAGATGTCGCCGATGCCGTCGCCGTGTAAGTGCGAGAGATACTTGAAGAACTGGTCGACTTTCCCAAGGCCAACGTCGAGCAGCGCGAGTGAACCGCGCGCTGCGTCGGCGGCGCGAATCGTCTCTCCGTCTTGCACGGACATGTCGGCAAAGAGTTTCGGATAGCTCGGGAAGAGCGCCAGCGATTGCGTCGGGGGCTGATCGAGCTTGAGCGGTGCGCCCATTTCATTGAAAATGGCCGCGTTGTCTTTGACCATCCCGGATTCTTTTTTCTTTTCGAGGCTGCCGATATCGGCAATCGTCGTCGACGTCTTGTCGAGCGTCGTGTCCAGCGAGCGCGCCATCGCGTAGAGGTTCTTCATGACGACGTCGAGCCGTGAATGCGGTTTAGGCTGCACCTGCCAGATGCCGTACGGCAAGCTGTACGCGATCGCTTCGATGCGATCTTTGAGCGCTTTTAACTGCGCTTGGGCACCTTTACGGCGCGCTTCGAGCAGCGTAACCGTGCGTGCTTCATCGGCCTGCGCCGCAGCGAATTGGTCCTTGAGCGGCTGCAGGTTGGCTTTGAGCAAGTCCGTCTTCTTGACGCTGTCGCGCAGCGCGAGCAAATGCGTATTTGCCAACTGCGTGGCTTGCTCGTTTCCGAGCGCCGCGACTTGCGAGAGCGTCTGTTCGCTCTTGGTGCTCTCGCCGAGCGCGAGCTGCATGTCGCCCATGCCGAGCTCGGCTTGCGCGTTGTTCGGATCGCGCTTGAGGATCTCCGCAAACTCGATCGAGGCCATGCTGTAACGGCCTTCGTTCTGATTGTGCAGCGCCGTGACGAGCAGTTGATCGTTCGAGCGCTTCTGGAAATTGATGTCGGGATTCGCGAGCAACATCTTGACGCGCTCCGGCGCGGCCGGATGGTCGGCGAAATAGCGGTCGACGAGATTGTTCGGCTCTTGATGCGTTGCGTTCAAATGTGCCATGAACGTCACGGCCGCGTACGGATCGTAGCCCGCACGCGTCATCAGCAGAACGCCGTAGGCGTCGGCCTCACTTTCGTCTTGGCGCGACCACTTGGCGAACAGTCCCGCTTCCGCGATCTGTCCGAACTGATAGATCCACGGCGAGAACAGCGAGCCGATCCCGAAGAGGATGTTCGCGATCGTCTGTTTGTTGGCCATCATGACGGCATGCCGGCGCTCGTTATGCCCGGTTTCGTGACCGATCACGGCGGCCAGCTCGTCATCGGACTGTACGAAATCGAGCGTACCTTCGTTGACGTAGATGAAGCCGCCAACGGTCGTGAATGCGTTGACGTCGCCCGCATCGAGGATTTTGAGCGAATATGGGATATCTTTGCGCGCGACTTGCGCCCAGAGTTTCTTCGCAACGTCGCCCGCCCACGCGTTCTCGAGCGGGTCCTTGATGACCGTGTAGGTGTCTTGCACCTGGCGATCGGTCTGCTGGCCGGCTTGAATTTCGCCGCCCGCCGACGTTGCGTACGACGGGTGTGCCGGGGTGTAGGCACACAGCAGCATCAGAATGAGTGCAATGACTAGCGCGCGTCGTCTCATGGCATATTACCCCGGGCGGTTGGGAGCCTTGGCTTCGACGGGAGCCTCTTCAGGTTCTGCCATGTGGAGCGCCCGTGGACGCGATGTGAGTAAGCCGAGTTTCTTGTGCACCCGCTGTGAAGAGAGCAGGGCGCCTGGCCCAATCGGCGGCAAACGCGCCGGATGATTCGGGCCAAGGCAGGCGGGCTGGAGATTGTATTCTCCGGCCGGCCCTTCGCTGACGCATACGACGACCTTCGGGAGCGCCTCGCTGCGTCGCCCGATTTCTACCGTGGCGCGAGCGCGACGGTCGTGCTTGCCGAAGTCCCGTCGGCCGACGAATTGCATTTAATTGCTTCGACGCTCGACGGAGCCGGGATCGAGTGGGACGGAGCATATGGCCTCGAGAGCGGTGCCGCACCGCTTCCCAAGCGCGAACCACCGCGCGATGCCGTGCTTTCCGACAGCGCGCGTTCGCTGGTTGCCGACTTCGAAGGCGCGCGTAAAGATCTAGCCGGGCGCCGCCAACGGGGTGAACGCCGCTCCGCGCCGGCGCTTGTCGCGGTCCCGCCGCGGACGGTCTCGGCCCCGCAGACCGAACACGCGCCCGCGCCGGCACCCGAGGTGCTCTATCATCGCGGCACGCTGCGAGGCGGCCAATCGCTGGCAAACGTCGGGCACATCGTCGTCGTCGGCGACGTGAATCCCGGCGCAGAGCTCGTTGCCGGCGGCGACATCGTTGTCTTCGGCGCGCTGCGCGGCGTCGCACATGCGGGAGCGCAAGGCGATCGCAGCGCGCGCGTTTACGCGCTCGTCCTCGAGCCGACTCAGCTTCGGATTGCGACGACGATCGCGGCGGGGGCCGAGCGCACCGGCGCGCCGGTCCCCGAGGAAGCTTTCTTGGCCGAAGCCGGCGATCGCATCACAATCGCGCCTGCCGGTCATCCCCCACACCTCAAATCGACAGCGGAGCAATCATGAAAGCACGGCGGATCGTCGTCACCAGCGGCAAAGGCGGCGTCGGCAAAACGACGACGACGGCAAATTTGGGCGCAGCGCTCGCGGTACGCGGCAAGCGTGTCATCTTGGTCGACGCCGACATCGGGTTGCGGAATCTCGATCTCGTTCTGGGCGTCGAGAAGCGCATCGTCTTCGATCTGGTCGAAGTCGTCGAAGGCCGTTGCCAGGTGCGCCAAGCGCTGGTGCGCGACAAGCGTTTCGGTGAATCGCTCGCGATTCTCCCTGCAGCCCAAACGCGCGACAAAACGGCCGTCAGCGAATTGCAGTTTGCCGAGGTCGTCAATAATCTCACCGAGATGTGCGATTACGTACTGATCGACTCGCCGGCCGGAATCGAGCACGGCTTCCGCAACGCAATCGCGGGCGCCGCCGAAGCCATCGTGGTTACGACGCCGGAAGTCAGCGCGATTCGCGACGCCGACCGAGTGATCGGAAAATTGCAAGAGCGCGGATTGCCGATGCGGCTCATCGTGAATCGCGTGCGTCCCGAAATGGTGCGCAACGGTGAAATGATGTCGGTCGACGACGTCTGCGACATTCTCTCGGCCGAGCTGCTCGGCATCGTCCCCGACGATCCTGAAGTGATCGACACGACGAATCGCGGCGTTCCGCTGGTGCTCGATCCGACCCAACGCCTCGGTGCGATCTATACGAAGATTGCGCGCCGTCTTGAAGGCGAGATGATTCCGTTTACACAGCTCGGATCGGGTGGCTTCTTCGGCCGCCTGTTCGAAGTTCTGCGCGCGGGCTAGGAGCGATATGGAAACTCAACGAGTCTTTTCAGCACCATCCGAGTCGTCGCCGCAAATCGAGATACACGCTCCTCCCTCGCCGGTTGAATCGCAGAAAACGCCGAAGACTCGCGGCCGCACGATCGTCGTGACGAGCGGCAAAGGCGGCGTCGGGAAGACAACGACGACGGCAAATCTCGGCGTCGCGCTCGCAGCTCGCGGCGCACGCGTCGTTTTGATCGACGCCGACGTGGGTTTGCGCAATCTCGATTTGGTCTTGGGACTGGAAAGCCGCGTACGCTATCACGTCCTCGACGTGCTGGAAGGGCGCGTTTCGCTTGCGGATGCGCTCGTTCGCGATAAACGCGTCCCGACGCTGTACTTGCTGGCGGCTGCGCAAAATCGCGAGAAAGACGATATCGCGACCGACGCAATGGTGGGTCTCGTCGAACAGCTGCGCGATGAATTCGATTACGTCTTGATCGATTCGCCGGCCGGAATCGAGATGGGCTTCAAAAACGCAGTCGCGGGTGCGGATGAAGCGATCGTCGTGTGCACGCCGGAAGTCGCGGCCGTACGCGACGTCGATCGCGTCATCGGATTGCTCGGCAACCGCATCAACGCGCAACTGGTCGTCAATCGCATTCGCCCTGCGCTCGTTCGCAAAGGCAAGATGCTTTCGGTCGAAGACGTGAACGCGATCTTGCGCCTTCCGCTTTTGGGCGTGCTCGGCGACGCAGCCGACGTGATCGTTTCGACGAATCGCGGCGAACCGGTTGCGCTCGACGAAGCGTCCGCAACGGGTGCAGCCTACCGGACGATCGCGGCGCGCATCGCGGGTGAAGACGTTCCCGCGCCGCAAGCTGCCGAGCCGGACGGGTTCATGGATAAATTAGGTTCGTTCTTTGGAGGGCGCCGCTAATGCTGAATCGGGTTATGGAATGGTTCCGAACGCTCTTCGGAACCACGAGCTCGAGCTCGGTTGCGAAAGAGCGTTTGCGGCTGGTGCTGCTCTCGGATCATCTCGCGCTTGCGCCCGACGTGATTGAAGCCATGCGTCGCGATATCTTCGAGGTGATCTCACGTTACGTTGAGGTCGACGAGGCGCATAGCGACGTCAGCTTCGAGCACAAAGACGAGGGGATCGCGATGCTCGCAAGCATCCCGATCGTTTCGCTCAAACCGCGCGAGCCAGAGGCGGGCTTGGGCGATCAAAGCTCGCCCAAAGAGGAGACGAGCGTCCTCGAGACTGTCAGCGTGAACGGTCACAACTCTGACAATTATGGCCGGCGTCCGCGCAAAAGGCGCCGCCGAAAAGCGTCCGGGGCGTCCCAAACCGCTCCGGCGCAATAGACCAATCCCGCACGCCGCTGACGCCGCCGTCGGGCGGGCCGGATTCGTGAAGGGTTGGTCGCCTACCGAGGGCCGGTCTACGATTTTCAAGTAGGGAGAGATCGTGGATCGGCCCTGGTATCGTTCCTTCGAATGGCCCCTCGCAATCGCGTGCGTTCTGATCACGCTGATCGGGATCGTTTGCATTCAGTCGGCGACCTCGCATAGTTCGATCGCACTGGGTGAAACCAAGAAACAGATCGCGTACGCCGTGGTCGGCATCGGACTGATGGCCGGCTTCGCGTTTCTGGATTACCACCGCTGGCAGCGGCTGGCTCTGCCGCTCTATATCGTCATGCTGATCTTGCTCGCCTTCATCTTGTTCAAGGGGAATACCGCGCATGGTGCGGTGCGATGGATTGCGCTGGGTCCATTTCAATTTCAACCCTCGGAACCCGCAAAGCTCATCATCGCGATATCGATCGCGGCGTTGCTCGCGCGCGGAACGTATCGTCGCATTCAGGATCTTTGGCTGCCGATTGTCGCGGTCGGAGTACCCGCGCTGCTCGTCCTCAAGCAACCGGATTTGGGAACGACGCTCGTGCTGCTCGCGATTCTGACGGCGCAGCTGTATTTCGGCGTCGAGAATCTGCTCGATTTCCTCATCTACGCGGTGACCGGCGTCGTCGCTGCGCTCTACGTCATCGGCAGCGACAAAATCCTGAAGCCGTTTCAAAAAGCGCGGCTGCTCGTATTTCTCGATCCAAAGCTCGATCCGCAAGGTTCCGGCTATAGCCTCAATCAGTCGAAGATCGCGGTCGGCAACGGCGGTCTCTTCGGGAAAGGGTTGTACCACGGCACGCAAACGCAGCTGAATTTCGTCCCCGAACACTCGACCGATTTCATCTTCACGGTCCTGGGTGAGGAGCTTGGATTTCTCGGCGCCGCGATTCTGATTGCGCTCTATGGTATCGTGATTGTGTGTGGGATTCGCGCGATGTATGCGGCACGCGACCGCTTTGGTTTCTTGCTCGCCGCCGGTCTCGTCACGATGATTTTCTTTCATATCATGGTCAACGTCGGCATGACGATCGGAATCATGCCGATTACCGGGATCCCGCTGCCGTTTATGTCATACGGTGGATCCGCGATCCTCACCGATTACGCCGCGATCGGCATTCTGCTCAACATCGCGATGCAACGCGACAAGCTGATCTTCGAACAACCCGGAGAGCCCGAGCGTCCGCGCATCGGACGCAAGCCTGTGACGGCGCGAACCGTCCTCCGCTAGGGAGCGCTTGAGCATACCGTGATCATTGCGCAGATCACGGATACGCATATTCGCCGTAAAGGTAAGTTGCTTCACCACATGGTGAATCCCGGAAAGCGTTTGCGCAAAGCGATCGAGCATCTCAATCTGCTCGATCCAAAACCCGACGTCGTCCTTGCAACCGGGGATCTGACCGAATCGGGGAAGCGCAAAGAGTACAAGCGCTTACGCGAGCTTCTCGAACCGCTGCGCGTCCCGATGTATGTGATTCCTGGAAATCACGATCGGCGCGAAGTCTTTCGCGAAGCCTTTGCCGACCAGTACTATCTGCCGGCCTACGGTCCGCTGAACTACACGATCGAAGATTATCCGGTCCGTTTGATCGCGCTCGATACGACGAACGACGGTGAAGCCGGCGGTGTCATGGACGACGAGCGGTTGGCGTGGCTCGATTCGAGGTTGGCGCTTGCGCCAAATCGTCCGACGCTAATTTTCATGCACCATCCGCCGTTTCGCACCGGGATTCGGGCGCTGGATGCACTCGGCTTTCGCGGTGCCGACGAGTTGGGCGCCATCGTGCGGCGCAACCCTCAGATCGAGCGCATCATCTGCGGACATATCCATCGCGCAATCGAAATGCGCTGGAACGGAACCACGATCTGCACCGCGCTCAGCACCGCGCATCAGTTTGCACTGGAGCTGCGCAGCCTCCATCCGCTCGGGATCGTCCTCGAACCGCCGGGGTTCGCGCTGCATATCTGGGGCGAGGGCCAGATGGCGACCCACCATTGTCTCGTCTCCCCCTAGATGGAATTTGCATCTAAGGGCCTGGGAAGCTGACTCGCGAACGACCGGCTCGTGAAAAAGAAGTATCGCACCCTGGTGATGGGTGCATCCTACGGTTCCTTGCTCGGTACCAAGCTCGCGCTTGCGGGTCATGACGTTACGCTCGTCTGTCTGCCGCCAGAGGTCGAAGCGATTAATCGCGACGGCGTCCGCGTCCGGCTGCCCATAAAAGGAAGAGACCAGCAGGTCGAGATCGATTCGCGCACGCTGCCCGGCAAGATCGTCGCCGTCGGTCCCGCAAACGTGAAGCCGGGCGATTACGACTTGATTGCGCTCGCGATGCAAGAGCCGCAGTATCGCAC
>Ga0206883_1009_pt1 | contig 53243 bp, 41 predicted proteins | sample Alteio_BWOrgCont_2_FD_152910 | JGI IMG/M metagenome (GOLD analysis project Ga0206883, IMG submission 152910) | Enriched cells from forest soil in Barre Woods Harvard Forest LTER site, Petersham, Massachusetts, United States -... | ecosystem: Environmental > Terrestrial > Soil > Temperate forest > O... | reverse complement strand
AAGATCGAATTGAGCAGCGACCGGGCCATGGGCAGGACGTGGAAAAGCCGGCGGAAGTTCCCCAGGGTGAGCCGGTCCCAGGCGACGCCGAGAAATCCGTGCCCGCCCGGCAGAAAGAGCGAGGAGAAGAAATCCTCCTTCGCCTTGAACGCGGACGTGACCATCCAGATGAACGGGATCGCGGTGAGGCCCGCGAAAAAGAGCAGCAGGACGTAAAGGAGGGTCCGGCCCAGCAAGCGGACGAGGCGGTGGCGTTGCGGCATGGCTTAAAGCTCCTCCTCGCGGGTGAGCCGGCGATGCAGCAGGACGATGCCGACCAGCAGGATCGTGAGCACCCAGCCGATGGCGCTGGCGTAGCCGAGATCGCCGGCGAGGAAACCGGTCTTGTAGAGATACATCACGATGGTGAGGCCGCGATCGTGCGGACCGCCTCCGCCGGTTCGCAGGAACATGACATACGGCAGCACGAAGATTTGAAAGCTGCCGGCGACGGAGAGCAGCACGATGAAGCCGCCGACCGGGCGGATGGCCGGCAGGGTCACGTGCCAGAACCGTTGCCAGGCATTGGCCCCGTCGATGCTCGCGGCCTCGATCTGCTCGGCCGGGACGTTTTGGAGCGCGGCCAGGAAGTAAACCATGTTGAAGCCGGCGTAGAGCCAGAGGGCCGCCAGGATCAGCGAGGTCATCAGGTAATCATCCAGCCAGGGGAAATCGGGATCCCAGCGGTGGAAAAGGGAGTGCAGGGCGTAGTTGACCAGGCCGGTTTGCTTCTCAAAAACGAGCGTGGCCAGGGTGGCCGCGAAGACCATGCCGATCAGCGCCGGGGAAAAAAAGACGAGGCGGAACCAGTGGCGACCCCTGAGGGAGGGCCGGTTGAGCAGCAGCGCCAGGCCCAGGGCGGCGGGCATCTGCACCAGGAGGGATCCCAGGGTGAAGATCACCGTGTTCTTGAAAGCGGTCCAGAAAAGCGGGTCGTGCAGCAGGAACGTGGCGTTGCGCAGGCCGATGAAGACGACGACCCCGGGGCCGTAGGTCTGTTCGAATGAGAGCACGGCCGCGCGCGCGAGCGGCCACGCAAAAAAGACGGCGAAAAGAAGCAGGAACGGGCCGAGGAAAAACCACGGAGCCCAGGCGGGGTGCGGGCGGACGGATTTCATGGCGCGGCGGAGAGAAAGACGTTGCGCGCGACCTGGTCCGCGATCTGGCGCTGCGCCCCGTCGAGCAGGCGCCGGGCCTCGGGCACGAGGTCCGCCGGGTCGTACTGGCCGGTGCGGTCGGCGTAGGCGGTGACGTCGATCAGGCAATTGTCGAAGGCGGTGAGCGCCTGCTGATTGTAGGGGGACGACGTCCGCGGGGGCACGTGGGAAGCCTGGTCGATGAAGAGGCGGCCGACGGGCTGGCCGCAAAAATAGGGATCGGGCCGGTCGTAAACGGGATTGCTCCAATTGGACTTGATGGGCGAGACGATGCCGTCGCTGCGAAAGAGCTCGATGGCCGATTCCGGGGAGAGATAAAGATACTGGGCAAACTGCCAGGCTTCGTCCTGCCGCGTGGAGCTCTTGGCGATCGCCAGCATGGTGCCGCCCCAGGCGCTGGTGCGCCGGCCGCCGGGCTCCCAGGCGGGCAGCGGCATGAGCTTCATCTTGCCCGCCAGGCCGGGCATCTCGGGTTTCATGAGGAGGCCGGCATACCAGTCGGGGACCAGCAATCCCACGACCTGTCCTTGCAGCATCATTTGATGACCGGATCCGGAAAAATAATCGAGACTGCGGGCCACGCGATGGGGGCCGGTGTACCAGGTGGCGAGCCGGGCGATGAACCGGGCGTTGAAGGCCGAGTTGAGGGTCGGGCGCTCGCGGGAGTCGAAGAGCGCGCCCCCGGCCTGCAGGAGCAGCATCTCGGCCGTGTAATAATCGGAGGGCCAGCCGTTGATCAGGTAGCGCTCGACGTGGCCGGAGCCGTCCAGGCTTTTCATCAACGGCGCCATGACCCGGAAATAGTCGTCCCAGGTTTGAATGCGGGACACGTCGATCCCGGCGGCTTCGACCAGATCGGCGCGATAGGCCAGAAGGACGGGGTGCACGTCGTGCGGGATGCCGAAGATGCGGCCGCGCGACGTCCACGGGCTGAACGACGGGCGGTTGATGCGCTCGAGCAGGTCCTGCTGGCGCAGCCGGTCCGTCAGGTCCACGAAACCCACGCTGGGCAGCGGGCCGGCGAAAGCCGGACCTACGATCGTGCGCTCGACTTCGAGCACGTCGGCGATGGGCGTGCCGGAAAAAAAGGACGACATCATCCGCTGCTGGAGCGCGGTCGAGTTGACCAGCGTGAGTTGGACTTGCTTGCCGGGGTTCCGGCGATTCCATTCCTCCACGACTTTGCGGTAGTGGGGTTCGTGCTGGACCGAGAAAATCCAGAATTGCAGGCCCCGCTTCGGCGCCACGCGGACCATCGCCAGGCCGATCGATGAACCCGCGGCCAGGGCGACAATCACCCACGCCGCAGGGGAGAGCGCGCCGAAAAAACGGGCAAAGAACGACGTCATGGGACCAGCAGGACGATGACGGCGATCGCGGCGACGGCCGCGGCCCAAATGCCGTGGCGCAGGGGCGGGGAGGTCATTTGCAGGACGAGTTCGTGGCGGCCGCGCGGGACGACGCAGCCGAGCAGGGCGTGATTGGTGCGATAGAGTTTGACCGGCGCCCCGTCCACGGTGGCGGTCCATCCGGGATACCAGACCTGGCTCAGGATGAGGAAATTATTCCCCCCGCTGTCGATCCGGTAGCGGTACCGGTTGTATCCGCGCTCGAGGAATTCCGCCGTGCCGCCGGAGAATTCCAGGCGGCCCGCCTCCCTGCCGAGCCCGAACACGCAGGCGTCCAGGGCGGACGACGACCGGACGAGGCCGTCCAGCGATTGGGCCTCGCTTTCCACCGGATGCACGGAGGTCGCAAAATAGGCCGGTCCCAGCGGATGGTCCATGCGCCAGATCGCCAGCGGAACCGACAGGACGCCGCCAAAGAAAACGTAGGTCCGACTTCCGGGGCTGGACCAGACTCTTTTGGCGCCGACCGCCTCGAGGTTCAGCGAGGGATCGCCGATGATGTAGCGCACGTCCAAGGCGCGCAGCATTTCCGGCTTGGCGATCTGGAGGCCGTCGGTCCACACCGCCGGATGGTGGGGAATCGCGGCAGCGGTGCCGCCCTCCATGATGAAGAAATATTCGATGTAGTGCCTGATCTCCAGCCCGGTGGCGCCGTTGATCATGTCGATCCCGTAGTACGCGGCGGTGCAGTAGAGCAGGGCGGCGCGCGAGAAGAAGGAATTCAGCCCGACCGCGAGCACGCGGCCCCCGTTGTTTTTCCGGTCGAGCAGGTCGTGGAAGGCATGGCGGGGCAGCGCCTGGGCGATGGGGACCGTGGTGATCAGGGGTGCGATCCGCAGGGTCGAATCCAGGATGGGCGCCAGCAGCATCAGGCCGGCCAGCGCGATCCGGCCGCGCCGGTGAAAAAACCCCGGGTCCAGCAGGGCGTCGGCTCCCAGGCCCGCCAGAAATACGGCGAAGAATTGCGCCAGCAGGAGAATCCGCGACGGCTGGCGGAACAAATTGAAGCCGGGCAGGTGGTCGTAAAACGCCCGCACCACGGCCGTGTCGAAGGACAGCACCACCATGATCCCGATCCCCAGAGCCAGCAGCAGGGCCGCGCGGCGCTTTTTGCCGAAAAACGCCATGAGCCAAAGCGGCGCCATCCAGCATCCAAAATAAAAATTATTCTCCCAGAACTCGTCGCGAACCTCGCCGTTCGGACTCCGGTCGTGGGGATTGAAAAACGTCAGCAGATCCCGGGGGACCGGAGATTCGGCCAGCAGAAAATCATAGGAAGGCTCGGTGCGCGTGCTCAGCGCTGCGAACTGGAGGCGGGGGAGCAATGCCGGGGCCGCGAGCATCACGGCCAGCAGGCCGCCGAGCGCCAGGCGGCCCATTGTTCCGCCGTGGTGCCGCCACCCCGCCGCGGTCAGCCGCAGCAGGATCCAAAGCCCGCAGGCCATCGCCGCGTAGTAGAGCTGCTGCATGTCCCCCTGGAGAAGGGAGAGCGCTCCGACGAGGGCGACCACCGCCGTCGTCCGCCGCTCCGGCCGCTCCAGGAGGAGATCGCAGGCCCAGAACAGCAGCGGCGTGAGCGCGAACATGCTCATCTTGGGCAGCCAGCCGGAATAAATCATGGCGAGGTAGCGGTGGCTGAGCATGTACGCCGTCGCGCAGATCACCGCCGCCGCCGGGTGGCGGAAATACCGCCGGCTGAAAAGGAACATGGCCACGCCGGCCAGCAGGAAGTTCAGCAGGATCACGAGATTGGTCGCGATCCCGATCGGCAGCGCCAGGAAAAGGAGATCGAACGGAAACAGGTACATCGACTGCGGATTGGCGAACGCGGGCGTGCCCGCGTTCATCGATGGATTCCACAGGGGAAACAGCCCCTCCGATGCGACCGCCTCCCGCTCGATCGTCTTGATCCCGACGTGCTCCGCGATGATGTCCGAGTCCCGGGAGTAGACGATGCCCGTCGTCGTCCACAGCTGATGCAGAAATCCGGCACCGATCAGGAGCAGCAAAGCAAGGCTCCGGCGGGTTGTAAGGCGCCAGGTCATTCCGGAGCTTGCCGGCGCCCCGCCTTCGAGGACAGCAGGAGGACCACGGCGGCCGTTCCCAGGGCGGCGGCGGCGAGGCCGTAGAGCAGGGGCGGAGACGTCATCTCAAGCACGAGTTCATGGGTGCCGCGCGGAACGACGCAACCGAGCAGGGCGTGATTGGTGCGGTAAAGTTTGACCGGCGCCCCGTCGAGGGTCGCCCTCCAGCCCGGATACCAGACCTGGCTCAGGATGAGGAAATTGTTCCCCCCGCTCTCGATCCGATACCGATACCGGTTGAATCCGCGCTCGATGAACGCCGCGTTGCCGCCGGAGAAATCCAGGCGGCGCGCCTCCCCGCCGATCCCGAACACGGACGCGTCCAGGGCGGACGAGGACTGAACGAGGGATTGCAGGGACTGGGCGTCGCTCTCCACGGGGTGCACGGAAGTCGCGAAATAGGCGGGTCCGAGCGGATTGCCCAGGCGCCACACGGCCACTGGAATCGACCGGACGCCCTGGTAAAAAATGAAGACCGCATTCCGGGGGCTCTGCCAGATTCTCTCCGCGCCCATCGCCTCGACGTAGAGGGAGGGATCGCCGATGATGTAACGCACGTCCAGGGCGCGGAGCATCTCCGGCTTGGCGATCTGGCTGCAATCGCTCCACCCCATCGGGCGATGGAGCAGGGCGGAGGTGGTGCCATATTTCAGGATGGTGAAATATTCGCTGTAGTCCCGGAGCTCCAGCGCGGTCACCCCGTTGACCATGTCGATCCCGAAGTACGCGGCGGTGCCGTAGAGAAGCGCGGCCCTCCCCCAGGAAGGGGAGGAGGTCGGTGCGATCGCCAGCACGCGGCCCTCGTTGTGCTGCCGATCGAGCAAGTCATGGTAGGAATGCCGGGGCAGGACATTGGCCAACGGCTCGGTGGTGATCAGGGGCGCGATCCTCAGCGCGGAATCCAGGACGGGCGCCAGGAGCATGACACCGGCCAGCGCCAGCCGGGAGCGCGGGCCCAAAAAGCCGGCGCCAAGCAGGGTGTCGGCTCCCAGGCCGGCCAGAAATACCGCGGCGAACTGCGCCAGAAGAAGAAGCCGCGACGGCTGGCGGAACAGATTGAAGCCGGGTAGATGGTCGTAAAACGTCCGCACCACGACCGTGTCGAAACACAGCACGACGATGGCCCCGATCCCCAGGGCCAGCAGCAGGGCCGCGCGGCGCTTTTTCCCGAGAAACGCGATGAGCCAAAGCGGCAGCAACCAGCATCCGAAATAAAAATTATTCTCCCAGAACCCGTTGCGCACCCCGCCGTCCGGGTTGGTGTCGTGGGGACTGAAAAACGTCAGGAGGTCGGCCGGTACTGGCGAATCCCGCAGCAGAAAATCATAGGATACCTCCGTGCGCGTGCTCACCGACGCGAACTGGAGCCGGGGCAGCAATGCCGGAGCGGCGAGCATCACCGCCAGCAGGCCGCCGACCGCCAGGCGGCCGATCGTTCCGCCCTGCTGCCGCCATCCGGCCGCGATCAGCCGCAGCAGGATCCAAAGCACGCAGGCAACCGCCGCGTAATAGAGCTGCTGCATGTCTCCCTGGAGGAGGGTGAGCGCCCCGACCACGGCGACCGCCGCGATCGTCCGCCGCGCCGGCCGCTCCAGGACAAGGTCGCAGGCCCAGAACAGCAGCGGGGTCAGCGCGAACATGCTCATTTTGGGCAGCCACCCGGAGTAGATCATGGCGAGGTACCGGTGGCTGAGCATGTAGGCCACTCCGCAAATCAGCGCCGTGGCCGGGTGGCTGAAATACCTCCGGCTGAAAAGGAACATCGCGACCCCGGCCAGCAGGAAGTTTAGCAGAATCACGAGATTGGTCGCAATCCCGAGCGGCAGCGCCAGGAAAAGAAGGTCGAACGGAAACAGGTACATGGCCTGCGGATTGGCCAGCGCCGGCATGCCCGCGTTCATCGACGGATTCCACAAGGGGATCCGGCCCTCGGTACTAATGGCTTCCCGCTCGATGACCTTGGTGCCGAGGTGCTCCGAGATGATGTCCGAATGCTTGGAGTAAACGATGTCGGACGTCGTCCAAAGCGGATACAGAAACCCCATCCCGATCAGAACCAGCAAAAGCAGGCTCCGGCGGGTGGTGAGATAAGCTCCAATCGCGTTTGCGGTGGGCATGCTGGGGTCAGGAGGGTATGGCTATCTTGGGCAGCGCCAACAATCCAGACTAGCTTCTTCCCCGTCCAGCAGGCAAATGACTTTATCCGTGAAATCTCTTTGCGCCGTCTTGGGTGTTCTTCCGATTGCGATTTTTTCGGGATGCGCCCATCTGAACCCAACAGTGGCTGATCCAGCCGGAGCCAGTTCCGACGCGCGGATTGTCGTTCCGGAGAATTTTGACCATACGCTGCTGGCCCGGGCGATTTTTGAGAAGACGAACCGCGCACGGTTGGCGTGTGGCGTGTCGCCGCTGGCGCATTTGCCGGCACTGGACGCCGCCGCGGAAGAGCAGGCTTTTTGCATGCAACTGGCGCTCGACGCGAAACACGACAATCCGGCCACGCGAGAGCATACGACGGCCGATCGCATCGCGCACGCCGGCCTCCCTCCATCGGCCTTTGGCGAGAACGTGCTCATGCAGTCCGCGCGAGACGGTGTGAGTCCGACCGACCCAAACTACACGTATTCGTCGATTGCTGCCGCTTGCGTAAGCTCGTGGCTGGGTTCCCCCGGCCATCGCGAGAACCTGCTCGATCCCAAATTCACCCATCTCGGCTGCGCCGCGCGGCTCGCGCGCGTGGTATCCGGTGAAACCTGCGTGTTTGCCGTGCAGGTTTTCTATCGGCAGCCGCCGAAGCCGGTGCTCTAAACTGAGCGACCTCGGCTCATTTTCCCGCGTTTCCCGTTAGAGACGCCTTTCTCCGCGGATTTTGTTTTGCGACGCGAACGCGAAGACGATCCTTAGCATGGAACTTCTCCCGGCAACGATCTCCTTGGATGGATCGGATTATTATTTGGACGCCAAGACTCATTCGGAGATCGTTGCGCTGATAAAAGAGAAGACGACCGGCTAGTTGCTGGAGTCGGCCATCGCCGACGACAGTTTGCGCCAGCGTGCGCCCCTCCGGTAACCACTTGCATCTTTGGGGGTGGAATGGCAGTTTTTGACCCATGATTGCGCTCGTCGAAACGAGGTCCGTGGCCTTGGCCGAACTATGCCAACAGTTCGGAGTGAACCGGCTATATCTCTTCGGATCGGCCGCCGGAAACAGCTTCGATCCGAACACGAGCGATTTGGATTTTTTGGTTAGCCTGAAAGATCGCGAGCCGACGGGCCGCTACGCCGATCGCTACCTAGGGTTTGGCGAAGAACTAGAGCGCCTATTTGGGCGACGGGTGGACCTCGTGACTGAGGAGTCGATTCGCAATCCCTTTTTCCGTCGCGAAGTCGAGTCCACCCGACAGCTCATTTATGGACAGCCATGAGAAAAAGCTGCTCTTCGACGTTCTAGAGTCCGGTCGCAGCGTCCGGCGCTGGTGCGAAAACGCAGACTTTAGCCGGTATGAAGCCGATCGGCAGCTCCGTCGGGCGTTGAGCGAGAGTTCGAAATCATTGGCGAGGCATTGAACCGAATTTCTCGCTTAAGTGATACGATAGCGGGCCGAATCTCGGCGCTGCCGCGCATCGTTGGATTCCGCAATCGGATCATTCACGGATACGACGCGATCGATGATGCGGCTGTCTGGGGTATCGTTCAGTCGCATCTTCCGCAGCTTTTATCTGAGGTTGAGGTTCTCCTCCGCGAAGGAGGAGAGGCGATTTGATCGGCCTTTTCCCACCGTGCCGCTGCTTTTTGGGCCGTCCGTCTTCAACCCGCTGAACGCGGGTTTACGCCGCGACAGTCTTCGCGCGCTGACGCGGTGGCGAAGACTGGTGGAGCGGGTTGTCCCTAACACGCTTATCTCCAAATGGCTAAAATAAGATGGCCAAGCTCCTTTGCGCGGTCTGATATTTTGGCGATGAGCCTGCTCTGGATCTACGACCGCCCGAACTGGCTGTTTGGCGCCATTGTTGTGGGCGTGTTTGTGGCATTCGCGGTGGGCGGTCAGATCGCGATGCGGAGGGTTTTGTCCCGCTGGTACGGCGGCAGGGAATATAACGATTTGGTGGGACAATTCCTGTCCGCCTCCGGCGTCTTTTTCGGGATCACCCTCGGCCTCCTGTCGGTGGGCGCGTGGGAGAACTTCGGGGCGGTCGACGACGGGGTCACCCAGGAAGCCTCTGACATCGGAGTATTCTATCGCACGGTCGACAATTTTCCCGAGCCGCACCGGACGGTTCTGACCGACGAGGTGCGCGCCTATACCCGCCGCGAAATTGACGTGGCCTGGCCAGAACAGAGACAGGGCATCGTCCCGGGTCCCGTCGGCGATGCGATGTTGGGCCAGATTCAACACTACCTGGCTCATGTCGAGCCTGGCAGCGAGGCGCAAAAATTGCTGCAGGCCGAGGCGCTCCGCGAGTTCAGCCAAATGGTCGAGGCCCGGCACAAACGTCTGGTCAGCGTCACCACCCAACTGCCCGCGATCGTCTGGATCCTGGTGTTCGGCGGTTCCGTCCTCAATCTGTCCTTGATGTGGCTGTTCGTTGTCGAAAACCGGCTGCTGCACGATGTGCTGACCGCCATTCTGGCATGTATGTTGGGTCTGTTGGTATTTCTGCTTGCCGTGATGGATTTCCCCTTCCGCGGCGAGTTCAGCGTCGGCCCGGATTCGTTCGAGATGGTCTACAGCCAGGTCATGTCGAAGTAGGCTGGCTTGCCAAGGTGGAGCCACTGCTTTTTGGGCTATCCGTCTTCAACCCGCTGAACGCGGGTTTACGCCGCGACAGTCTTCACGCGCTGACGCGGTGGCGAAGACTGGTGGAGCGGGTTGTCCCTAACACGCTTATCTCGAAGTGGCTAAAATAAGATTCACCGCGGAGGCGCGGAGAAATGATTTTGGCTGGTTCTTCTGACGCAGTCCCGGCTAGACTTTATATCGGCTTCCGCGGAAACCCGGCTCTAAGCCGCGGGTCGTCAGTTCGAACCTGATCGGGTCCAGTCTTCGCCGGGGTTGGCCAGCGGTGACTTCGTGCGCCTAACCGCGACATTGAAAGTTGCTTGCGTGAATTCAAGTCGAAACACAGCGCGACGGGGCGCGACCCTGGATGTCCCGGAAAGACCGCAGCGTGTGCCCGTATTTGTGCCCGACGGTACCACCCATTGGATGAAATCAAAAGCGTCCAACAAACGGTCCCTTTTTGGACAGCAGCGCACTGCTGATAGTCGGCGTCACTCTGGCCCGGCACATTTCGTATCGAATGCCCGGCAATGGCGCACTAGAAACTCGAGCATGATTATGTTTTGTCGAATGCGCTCCTCGCGATCGGGGGCGCCATGCGCTCCTTCGAAGATGTGTATTTCGCACTCACTGCCACGAGCGCGAAGCGCCTCGGCGAACGCGATATTCTGCTTCGGTGGACATAAGAGGTCGTATTTTCCGGCGACCATCAGAACGGGTGCGCGGATCGCATTGACGTAGGTCAGGGGTGAGGCCTTTCGGTAGACAGCTGCGTCCGTTTGCGGATCTCCGCCGAATTGCGAGCGGGTCGCTGCCCAGATGATAGGACTGGCCTCCATCCCAATGTGTTCAAAGTCACCGACGGGTTCACCGGCCATGCCCATCCTCCATATGTCGGGCTGTGTGCCCATGGCGAGCAGCGTCATATACCCGCCCCACGAGTCGCCTGTGATGATCGTCCGATTTCCGTCAACAAGCCCTTCGGTTATCAAAGCCGCGCGCACCCGACGTAAGTCTTCCAGCTCGGTGAAACCAAGATTCCCTTGTGTGGACTCGCGCCACGCGCGACCAAATCCATTGCACCCGCGAGTGTTTACCATCACCACCTGAAATCCATGATCCACGAGGGGCTGTATTTTATGGTTGTACCCGTCAGAGTGATGGTAGGCGTACGAGCCATAGCCGTCAAAAATCGTCCACTGCCGGCCATTGGATTGAGCATCTCCAATGACAAAGCACGGCACCCCAGCGATTCTGCGAAAGAGCCACGGTTTCAATGGCACGCTGGGTTTAAAGCCAGCTGTCGGAAATCGTTCGTGTTCGCGGAAACTCTCGGCGTAGCGATGACTTGATGTCCAAATTCCGATCACACGATTCTCGGAGTCGAGTTCGTGCCGCCACACGGTTCCATCCAGCGGCTGTATCGTTTCGATTTTTCGTGTATCGAAAGACAGTCGGTGTAGGTCGCTCCTCCCGTTCAAGCATCGCTTCAGAATCAATGCGTGTCCGCTTCTATCCCACGTCGCGAACACCTCCCCTTCGAGATTCGTAGATACGTTTTCAGTCCTGGCCTCAAACGGTGACCAGATGGCTGGCTGGAAAAAGCCTGTGGCCTCATGCAGAAAAACGATGCGTTGATCTCCGGGAACGGGAGCCCAGGCACCGGCCCAGCATCCGGTCACGCCCGCGAATTCACTCAGGCGGGCCAATACGTCGCCGTGCAAGCCCATCACGACCAGTTCGGGTCGGAACCAGTTTCCGTTCCTAGCGGACTGAATGAGAATGAATTGTCCGTCGGCGCTTAGCCCGTGAAGTTCGAGTTTACCAATCTGGCGGAAGATTTCAACGGGATCGTCCGGCGGAAAAACACGGTAGATCGTGAACGAGTCTTCATCGGCAATCGCCGTAACAGTGAAATCCGTCCCAGCAAAAAACTCGGATTGGTGAACGTCCCGCTTGAACACATCGACCCACTGTGCATTTGCGGAGACGCCGGACTGTCTGGACAGTTGATAGAAAAGTCGACCGTGACGGTTTCCGAAGCGATCTTCAAACTTCCACTCGTATTTTAAAGCGGGCTTGAGTGGCGCGTCGTACGCGGCCTTAGGGTAACTAGAGCGTTCGCGAATAAGCGCAGGATTTAGATCCGTCACAGTCGGCATTGTCATGTGGTTCAGGCGTTCTCGAGATGTGGTCGATACCGATGACTTCAACACTCATTGGAATCAGTCTTGTCTTAGGGGCCTCGGCTCAAATCTTTGTAGAAGTAGGTCGTGCTGCAAAGCCGGCCGTCTGGCCACAAAGCGCAATTGGGAATGTCCCCGCAGCGCTGCCAGCCACGTCGTGAATACATACGGTAGGCATCGCCCCCAGTGACGGTGTCGAGTACGAGGAGCGTCTTGCCCGCTTTAAGCGCATGCTCCTCCGCTGCCGCCAGCAGAGATGCCCCGACCCCCTGGCGTCGGACTGATCGGTGCACCAGCATCTTGGCTACGTCGCCGCGATGCGGCTGGTTATCTGGAAGATTCAAAATAACTTGGGCCGTTCCAACGATTGAGCCCGCCGCGTTCTCCGCCGTTATAACTAGGCGCTCACCGCACGCCAAGCTGACCTCTACTCCGCGCCAGAAATCTGCCGCCTTGGCCCGAGTCAGGGGATGCATGAAGCTCACGGACGCGCCGCCCTCGACGCAATCAATCAGCACTTCGCTCAATTCCTCAATCTCTCGCGCGCCGAGTGACGTCAGGCTCTGAATCCGGATGGTGTCGCTCATATTATTTCCTCGGCGCGCGGCCAATCTCCGGCGCTATCACGACAATGTATCGGACGGGCTTGCGCGTTCGATTTCGAAAGGTTGTCGGCTGGTCGAGTGGCATCGCGAGGCAGTCGCCCACCGAAAGTTGATGCGTGACCGGCCCAAGCACGAGTTCTAGGTCGCCCTCCTTCACCCAAACTTGCTGGTGGATTCTCGTTTCTCGCGCTCCGGTCTCGTAAGCGACATGCGCACCCGCCGGCAGGATTGCCTCCACAATCCGGATTGGGGAGGGATAGTTCGGTGGGGAGATGTTACGCCGCACATAGCCGGACTCCGGGTCCTTCCATGACTGTTGTTCCTTCCATCTCGACACCGGATCGGCTGGAGCGCCGGGATCGTCGAACAGCTTCGCCAGCGGCACTCCCAACCCGCCGGATATCTTCTCCAGCACCACAGCGGTCGGGCTGCTCTCCCCACGCTCGACCAGCGAGAGCATCGATCGACTGACGTTGCTCCTCGCCGCCAAGGCGTCGAGCGTCATCCCTAGTTCCGCCCGGCGCGAACGCACGCAATTGGCAATGCATTGGTTAATGTCGTTGGCGTGGCCGGACTCCTTCATAACGGACACTCTGTCCATTATCATGGAACGTTGTCAACCCCAGCATTGTTTCATCCGCAACTATGACTAAGCCGGGGTTTCCAACGCCCCGCTAGGATTAGGGTCGAGGATGCCCAAGGCAAAGCGACCATCTAAGCGTCTCAAAACTGTTGGTTTTGGGGCGTTTGGGAACATCGACGATGCTTAAACCTCGCGAAAACCGATGAGATCGTACGCGGTGATCCGCATTTGAAACGATTGCATTTCGGGCGCGGTCGGGTAATGGGAATCAACCTGGAATTATTCTAATGTCACCCCGCACGCCAGCAGCACGACAATGGAGCCGGGCGGACAAGGCTTATCGAACGGCCAGGGAATTCCTAAAGTTAGCAGACGCGCATTTCAAAAAACTTCCCAATGATAAATCCTGGGATCCGGACCGTGAAAAAAATAAGTCGGCGGAGTTGGTTGCGGCGGCGACGTGTTTAGCATTCGCCGTGGAATTACACCTAAAGACTGTTTTGATGCTCTTGGACGTAGACCGAGCGCGTTGGGGCAAGACCCATGACTTACTAAGGCTGTTTCGGGTGATACCGGTGGATTATCAAGAAGCGATTGGGCGCAACTACCGTGAGCTGTTGGAACCTCTGCCGCCGGTGTATCAAGCAGTCTTGGTCATCGCTGATGGTCGGCCTGGCCCTGCTGAGATAGCAAAATTAACGGAAGCAATCACCGTTGAAACGGCGATTGAGGCAGTTTTGAAGGCTGAATCTGATTCTTTTCGAACCTGGCGGTACGTTTACGAACTCGGGGAGCCACCGACATCGGTGACTGTCAGGTTTCATGCTCTTTACTCGATAGCGAAGGCGATTGATGCACTTCTCGTAAGGCGTTCGGCGGCGTGAATCTGTTTTCGTGCAATTGCAGGAGCCGTCAGGCAACCGCGAATGACGGCAACCGCGCCAAACCCTCCGACACCGGCACACGCGCCTCATCCGTGTATACCCGCATCGTAAGCCGCGCATCGCTGTGGCGCATCATCGTCATCGCGACGCGCATAGTGTCCGAACTTCAAAATATCCAACGGGCGATCTCAACTCTGCTATCCAAACGTTCGAGTTGAGCGACGCATCATTTCTCGCCGTACGAACCCGAATCGCTCGTACAGGCCGTGGGCATCGCGGGTGCCCAGCAAATTCATTGTGGAGCGCACATACGGGTGCTCCATAACTGCCGTCACCAGTGCTGTTCCGATTCCCTTGCTTCTGTGACCTTCGTCAACGATCACGTCGCAAATCCAAGAAAAAGTTGCTTTGTCGGTCACTACACGAGCAAACCCGATCTGGCGCCGGTCGGCGCTGAGGTACACGCCGAAGCAGATCGAATTGGCGATGCTCTCCTGGATTGTGTCTTTCGACCGACTATCCGCCCAATAGCTGCCTTGGAGTAAGCGGTGGATGGCATCTACGTCGACCAAGGCTGGGTCGGTGGAAATGAACCACGGCGTCTCATTTGATTGGCTCATTCTCGATGATGGAGAGTCATGGGAAGTTTCTTTCGGCTGCCAATCGCTTTCTTCCAGAGATCGAAATTAGGACACTACCCCCGGCTCACCACGCGAGTTTCTTCGAAGCTTGTTGCGCTGATAAGAGAGAAAATGTCGGGGTAGGCGCTGACGGTGCTAGTCCCCCCGCCCGGTCAGAACCATGATCGCATCGGCAATTCAATACTCGGCCTTCGAAACGAGTTGCGCGGGCTCTTCCAAAATTTCCAGTATCGACTTTGCGCAATAGACGCGGCCGCGTTCGGCGTCATTCGACGCCGAAACGATCTTCAGGCCCTCTAATTTGGCTATTGCCCGTTGAGCCGTTGTGAAAGCGACGTCGAGCTTCTCCGATGCATGGGTGGCCGTCACGAAGGGATTAGCTGCCAGAAGATCGAGGAGCCGCAACGGAGTATTCGTGCCGCCACCGGCGGCGGCGACGCGCCAGCGTGCCAAGAGCGCGTTGATGCGAGCGGCGCGCCCAAGGGCGTCCTCCGACATGCGCGCCACGCCATTCAGGAAATACTCCAGCCATTCGTCCCAGGCCGCCCGTTCACTTACCGCTCGCAGTCCGCCATAATAGTCACGCCGGGTGGCCTCAAAAAACGCCGAAAGATAGAGGAGGGGAGCCGGCAGGATTCGGCGCTCAACGAGAAACAAGGTGATGAGAAGCCGCCCCACCCGTCCATTTCCGTCGAGAAAAGGGTGAATGGCTTCGAATTGATAGTGGGCCAGCGCGATCTGGACCAAGGGCGGCAAACTCTGCTCCTGCATAAACGTTTCCCACTGAGCGATGCAGGGCTCAACCGAATCCGGTGGTGGTGGTACAAACGTCGCAGTGGCAGGCGTGCTGCCTGGACGACCAATCCAGTTTTGGATGCGGCGGAAACTGCCGGGCTGGGCGCGATCACCACGGACCCCGCGCATGAGCTTTTCGTGGACTTCCCTGATGAGTCGCGAGCACAGCGGCAATTCCTTGAGCCGCTCAATGCCGTGCTCCAATGCGAGGACATAATTTCCGACTTCGCGGAGATCTTCCGGACTCCGATCCACGGCGGCTCCAGCCTCGGCTGCGAGCAGTTCGCCGAGGGTGGCTTGCGTACCCTCGATGCGGCTCGACAGGACCGCCTCACGCCTCACGAATGGCCGCATCAAAACGTGGGGGTTCGGCAGGCTTCCTCCTTCACCGGCTAGGCGTCCGATGAGCCGATCTGCGTCCGAAAGCGCTCGGACTAGGTGCTGATTCCACCGCAATTCTGGTGGCAACGGCGCGGGGATAAAAGGCACAAGACTTCCCGAACCGGATACTTTGTGACCTGGGGAGTTCGATTTGGCAGGCACGGATCTTGTTACCTGCGAGAACGCAAATAAGCGCAAGGCTTATTTTCGAATATCCATTAAACGATAATTAACGGCCGGCTGGTTAGCGCCCTTGAAAACAAGAACGGAAGCGCCACAAAGGGTCAGTCTACAGCCAAATCATGCCGAAGTAGACCGGTGAAGCGAGTTGCCCCCAACACGCTTTTCCGACTCCCATGTATGGCGGCCCGCGTGGCAGCTCTTACCACCCAATTGGCTGGCGAGGACCGACCCAGTTACTAGGTGCTTACCCACCCAAGAGCATCGGGCAGCTCTTTTTTCCAGCACTTCATATCATGTCCGCCGTCGAAGGTTGAGAATCGAACGGTCGCCTGCGTTTTCTGAAGCGCTGTGGTGAGTCGCCGGCAGGAATCGAGCTGGTTCGCCACCTGATGAAGGCCGGTGGGCGAGTGGCGCACGTCCGTGTCCGTCTCCTTCAACCCCACGCTCACCCAGATCCGGCTTTTCCCGAGGGGGCTTTTGCCCAGATGCCGGGCCAGCCATTCATCTTTCCACCAGGCCGACGGCGATTGGGATACCAATCGTGGAAAAACGCGCGGGAAGCGGACTGCGGCAAATGCCGCGGCGAGGCCGCCCAGGCTCAAGCCCACGATCAGGTGGCCGTCTGCGGGAAGCTTACGGGCTCCAGAGAGTGCAGGAATCAGCTCCTTGACCAGAAACTGGGAATAGCGCGGGTTGCAGGTCATGTCCTCATGCCGCGCCTGCATGCCGCCGTGGGAAAGGAAAACGCACCTTCGATCGGTGAGGACGCCTTTTTTCCGCATCGCCGCGATGGCTTTCTGCGCGTGCATGCTGTCGAGGTAGAACTCCCCATCGAGGAAGAGGCACAGCGGCGTGGCGGGATTGTCTCCTGGTTCGAACCAGACGGTTCGGGAGGCCGCTAGCGCCTCGCTCGATATCGCCCGCTTGATCAGTTTCATGGGCTCATGGGAGTACCGGACTTTGTTCAACACTCAACTTCCGAGTACGGCATTTCCTCGGGTTCCTCCGCGCCTCCGCGGTGAATCGGGGTTTGGTTTGTCGACTGGGTCGAGCAGGCGGGTTGGGGGCAACTCGCCCCACCTCCGAGGCGCTAATTGCCAGCGGCATCTTGCAAAGGCGCCGGGCCGGCTTATTTGATGTGATCGGTGACCAAGCTTTCGGTTAATATCAACAAAATCGCGCTGTTGCGGAATTCGCGGGGGCGGAACTTTCCCGATGTGGCGGCGTTTTCGGAGCGGTTGCTCAGGCTCGGGGCGGAGGGGATCACGCTTCATCCGCGGCCGGACCAGCGTCATGCGCGGTACTCGGATGTCGGCGAACTCCAGGCGGTCGTCCGCGCGCACCCGGGCGCAGAACTCAATGTGGAGGGGAATCCGAACGACGAGTTCCTGGCGGTGGTCAAACGCGTGCGGCCGACGCAGTGCACGCTGGTGCCGGATGAGCCGGGGCAGCTCACGTCGGACCATGGCTGGGACCTGGCGAAGAACGAGGCGAAGTTGCGGAAAATTCTCCACGAATTGAAGGAGTCCGGCGTCCGCAGCAGTCTTTTCGTGGATTACGACGACCCGCATTTGACTCTGGCGCGCGAGTTGGGGGCGGACCGGGTCGAGCTTTACACCGAACCCTATGCGGCAAACTTCGGCTCGCCCGAGAGCGAGCGGATCTTCCAGGGGTTTCGCGCGGCAGCGGCGAAAGCCCAGGCCGCGGGCCTTGGGGTTAACGCCGGGCATGACCTGAATCTTGACAATTTGCCGCGGTTTCTGGAAATCCCCTCGATTCTTGAGGTCTCGATCGGACACGCCTTGGTGGTTGAGTCCCTCGAACTCGGGATCGAGGCCGTGATGGCCCGTTACCTTGCCATCGTTCATTCCCGGTAAAACCAAACCATGATAGCCAATCACACTTCCTTAACGACGCCGTTGGCGGACACCGAACGCCGCGAACTCGTCGACCGGTTCTTTCGCGACGGCTATGCCGTCGTGCGCGGCGTGCTGTCTCGCGAAGAGAGCGATTATCTGCGCCGGCGCACGGACGAACTGGCGGACGATCCCGTGATCCGGAGCACCGTCCAGCATCCGGGCTACTCATTTGTCATCATCAATCCGCTGGAGCACGACCGGGCGTTTGCCGACCTCTTCATCCGCGAGCCGATTTACTCCCTCGTGCAGGCCATCCTCGGGAAGGAGTGCCGCTTCTGCGGGCAGACGGTGATCCGCAACCGGCCCGGACAGGCGGTCGCCCACTGGCACATCGACGACATCCTCGAATACCCCCTGCCGGAGGAAATGCCGCGGTGGGACGCGCGGGTGCGGCTGCCGCTCACCTGGCTGAGCGTGCAGGTGCCGCTGAGCGATATCACCACGGCCGAGAATGGACCGACGGAGGTCGTGGTCGGCTCCCAATACTCCGGACGGATGTCCCCCAAGGAGAACCCCGTTTTCGAAGGCCGGAGCGCCGAGCCCATTTTCTGCGAGGCCGGTGACGTCTATCTCTTCAATCACCAAGTCTGGCACCGGGGCCGGCCGAATACCTCCCAGCAGACCCGCTATCTCCTGCAGCTGCAATACGCCCGCGGGGATCGGATCGCAGGGCGATGCCAGGGGGTGACGCGGACTCCGGCGCTGGAGAAGATTCTGGGTGACTGCGATCCCAAGGTGGCGGAGTTTATTCTCCGGCCGGCGGTGACTTGATGAACGTGGAAGCGTCGTGCCCGCCGCTTCCCTCATACGAGACGCGGCGGGCACGGCGCTTCTACCTTGGGCGCGGCGGGGATGACGCGTTTTCGTTTGCGGAGCCGAACGAGCGTCGCGGGGGCGCGCCGCTCCACCTTTGCTAGCCGCGGGAGGGCTCGGGCATTGTCTCTCTCGCTTTTTTTGACAGCGCGGCGATGTGGCCGTCGTTGGCCATCACCTGCTCGAGGTGGCGCATGCGCCCGGGGCCGGCGGTGCTCATCATGATCTCGCCATAGGCGCGATCGATCCAGAAGCGGGAGATTCCGTTGAGATAGTCGCGCAGTTCCTGGACCCGCGCCTCGGGATAGCGCTCGCAGAGGTTCATCGTGAACATCCGGCGCCACCCGCCGCCACCATACGCGGCATGCTTCGTGTTGTGATTAAAAACCAGGATGTCGCCGGGGACGGTTTCGAGCGCGATCGCGGGGACGTCCCGGCCGTGAATGCCGTAATTCTCGGACGCTCGGGAGACCTCGCGCTGGAGCGTTTCCGCGAAGACGTCGCCCTTGATGTGGCTGCCGGGGATGACGCGGAGGCAGCCGGTGTCGCGGGTCAGCGGATCGAGGTAGAAGGCGATCTTGATATGAAGGATGTCCTTGGGCTGTCCGTTGGAGCGCCAGTCGGTGTCGGAATGCCAGTTGGTGTCCCCGGAGTAATAATTCCCGTCGCTGGGCATGAAATTGAAATCGTCGCCCAGGAGCGACGACGCGATGCCGTGGATCCTCGGGTCGTCCAGCAGGCTCGAAAGCACGGCGCTCTGGTCGGGGAACGGGACGATGCACGAACGCTGCTTGCCTTCATGCGGCTTGCCGGAGTGCCCGCCCCCGCGTTTGGCGAAGACGGCTTCGAACTCCCGGATGATTTCATCGATGCGATCCTTGAGGAGGCCCGGGAAGGACAGGAAACCGAAAGCCTTGAAGAACGCCACTTGCTGGTCGGAGAGCTTTGGGGAGGGCATGAACGAAGGCTAGCAGCGCAGGGGTCCCGTCTGCAATCTTCGAGGATTGCAGGCGGGGACGCCCGCGCTACGTTCGGGGCATGGATCAGCCGTTTAAAGTAGTTGAACTCAACCACGTTGCCTTATTTGTCAGCTCCATCGACGTGAGCACCCGTTTTTATAGCGATATGCTCGGACTTCCGCCCATCCCCCGGCCGGCTTTCTCGTTTCCGGGCGCGTGGTTCCGGATCGGGACGGCGCAGGAACTGCATCTCATCGGCGGCCGGCTGGGAGCGCCGGTGAACGAAGGCTCCCGGGCGGGCCATTTCGCCATGCTGGTGGCCGACATCCACGCGACGGCCGCCTATTTGAAGGGAAGGGGAGTCACTTTCCGCGGCCCCGCCCCCCGGCCGGACGGGGCCATGCAGATCTTCATCGAAGACCCGGACGGACATATGGTGGAGCTGTGCAGCAGCCCGTGAACACCCGCCGCGATTTTATCCGCTCGACCGCGTTCGGCGCGACGGCCGCCGCCCTTTTTCCCGGGCTCGCGGGGGACGCCGCGGCGGCCCCCGCGCCACCGGGCAACGCGGTCGCGGAACGCCACCGCAATCTCTTCAACGGCGACACCTGCGTCTATTTTTACAATCCCGAGCTCTGGCAGCCCGAGGGCGGTCCTTATTCCGCCCGGGCCATCCACCGCTATATTGAGATGCTCGGGAAGAACGGGATCGATACCTTCATCATCAATGCCAACGCCTCAAAGGCGTGGTATCCCAGCAAGACCCTCCCGACGATCATTGACGGCTACAAGCGCGGCGATCGGGAGTTTTTCCGCAGTCATGCGATCTGCATGGGAATCACGAAGCCCCAGGAGGTGGAAAAGTTCCTGGACACCTTCGTGCTGTTTTTCAACCAATACCTTGACCTCAAGGAAGCAGGGGTCGACTGGCTGGCCGAGACGTCGAAGGCCTGCCGGGAGCACGGGACCGTCCCGTGGGTCGACATCCGGATGAACGACCTGCACGGGCACCGCAACTTTCAGGGCAGTTTCTTCAACAGTGCCCTGCTCAAGCGCGGGGAGATGCGCCTGCATCGCAGCACCTTTCCTTCGATTGCGGCGGAAGCGACCGCCCACCAGGGCCTCAACTATGAGCACCCGGAGGTGCGCGACTTCATGTTTGCGCAGATCAGGGAGGTGGTTGAGGACTACGACTTCGAGGGCCTCGAGCTCGATTGGTGGCGCCAGCCCCTGTGCTGCGAGCCGAATGCGTCACCCAAGACGGTGGAAATGATGTCGGACTGGTTCCGCGCGGTGCGCGCGCTCACGGAGCGGCAGGCGGCGAAGAACGGGCGGCCTTATTATTTCGGGATGCGCCTGCCGGGGCGGCTGGAGACCTTGAAAAGCATCGGCATCGACCTCGTGACGCTCTGCCGCGAGGGAACGGTGGATTTCATCTGTCCTTCCGGATACTGGTGCACCACGTGGACCATGCCCCACGACGACCTGCGCCGCCAGCTCGGCGAACGCGTCAAGATTTATGGCGTCATTGAGGACGGCGCGAACTCCATGACGTCATGGTCGCCGAAGCTCAACCTGACGCGGCCGATGCGCTATGTCTCCGCCAGCCGGGAAATGATCCACGCCAATGCGGCCGGCAAGCTGGTGCTGGGGGCGGAGGGGATCGAATGGTTCAACTTTGCCTGCACGGACCAGGCGCGCCTGCCCGGGATTTCGTCGGACTACGCTTTTATGCGCGGCGTCCACCGGCTGGAGTTTTTGCGGGGGCGGGAGAAGCACTACATGTTCCCGGACAACGGGAATATTTTTTTGGAAATGCCGCCGCACGATGTCCCCTCGCATTTTCCGGCGTCGCTGGAGCCGCACCGGAAGCGCGCGTTCCGGCTGCCGATGTGCGCGGAACCCGCGGCCGGCGATCTGCGGCTGGTCGTCCAGGTGATCCTAAAGAAGAGCGATCCCGTGGAGACGCTGCTGGTGTCTTTCAACGGCTCCTGGCCGGAAGCGGAGAAAACGGCGACCGACCTCTTGCTCTTTCCGTGCGGATCGCTGACCCATCATACCGAGGACCATGCCGCCTTTAATTTCCACCTGCCCGTTGCGCTGATCCAGGATGGCTGGAACGAGGTGGTGGTGGAGAATGGCGCCGGCCAGTCCGTCGATGTGGCGGGCATCGAACTTGGGGTGATGAAAGGGGCCGCCACCGGATGAGCGATGAACGGCTGACCAACCTGGAGGCGCGTTTCGTGTGGCTGGAGCGCCATGTGGCCGAGCAGGACAAGGCGATGGCGGAGTTGGGCGAGGAGATCCGGCGGCTGCGCCGGGAGCTTGCGGCGCTGCACGGGCGGCTGCGGAGCGCGGCGGGAGAGGGGCCGGAACCGGAGGAGCCTCCGCCGCCGCATTACTGATCGGATGAGGTGGGGCGGCGCGCCCCGCGACGCCTGTTTGGCGCTGACCGGGATAAAAGTTCTGCTGAGTCCAACGGGCGTCGCGGGGGCGCGCCGCCCCACCTTTTGAGAAGAGCCGGGGATGCGCTCAGTAGACGGTCATATCCATCTTGAACTCGATCGTACCGCAAAAGCCGGAGAAGCTGTTCACGAGGTCCTCGCGGGTTTTTTCGTCGAGCTGGGCGAGCATTTGATGGGCTTCGCCCTGGTCGCCCGAGGCGAGCATGGACTTGAAGAAGCCGCGGCGCTGCGTCCGGGCGATCTCCTCGCGGGAGTCGCTCTTCCCCTTGACGCATTCGTAAATCTTGGTGACCCATTTGTGCCCGTAGGTCACGTGCAGCTGCTCGTCCGCGCAATCCACCTCCGGCAGCATGGCGCTCTTGGCGTCGCCCGCCTTCAGGAAGAGCGGGATGCTGCCCTTTTTGCGGGTGAAGCTGCAGGCTTCGCCCACGAGGGTGAGGCCGGCGAAATAGTCCTCGAAGACCGTCAGCCGGTCGGTGCCGTGCGACCAGTTGAAATCGCCGATCGAATATCCCAGCTCCGACAGGCGGCGGAATCCCATCATGGAATGCCGGCACTCGTCCCAGATATGCCGGGAGAAATCGACGAAGAAGTCCATCGGCATGCCCGACAGTCCGTAGAAGATCTCGCACATCGGGTCGATCACCTGCCATTCGGTCGCGTTGTGGTAAACGATCTCGCGCAGGGAAAACTTCGTCGGATTCCCCTCCTTGGTCGACGGAAAGCCCGCGACCAGCTTCATGTGGGGATCCTGGGAGCGCTTGGCCGGGTTCGGGCCGGCCGGAACCTTGACCGGATTGACGGGCGCCGTCGAGGGCGTCTCGAAGTCGTCGGGCGTCAGCCCGCCGAGGGTCGAAAGATATTCCCTGACATAGCGCGCATACGACTCGCTCAATGCGGGATCCGCCGCCGGCAGGGGATTGGCGGCGAGGAATTGACCGGCCCAGGCGGCCGCGCGATCGACCTCCGGCTGGTTGATCCGGAGGATGTAAAGGGTGGGAGCGTCGAAGATTTCATCGCAGCGGGAGATGTAAGTCCCGTAGGCGCGCGAGAGCGCGGGCACCACCTGGCCGAGCAGGGCCGTGACAAAAGACGGGCCGTGGTCAGATTTCGCGATGCCCTCGAAAAATGCGGCGACCGGACCGGCCGGGGTGATGGCGGCGCTGGTGGCCGAAAGCTCGTCAAAGCGATCCCGAAGCCGGCGCGCGCGCTGCATGTGCTCCCACATCAGCCGGGGCAGCTGGAGTTTCCACTCCAGCGATCCGCAGCCGGGGATCCAGCCCGCGAGCAGGCGCGCCATGGCGTATTCCATGCTGATGAAATGGGCCAGCCAGCGCTTGTGATCCTTGGGGCGAAGGGCGATCGAATCTCCCCAGAGGGAATCCTCTTCCACTGCGGGGATTCCGTGCGGCAGGCCTTTGATGAAAGTGTCTTTTTTGATGGGGAGCATGGGTGGGTGGATGGGTTTGAACAAAGATAGCACGAATCCCTCTTTCCAGCTATTGCCAATTTCGATGAAATTATTGAATGTTTCAAAGATAGTGTGGCGTCCAAATTTAAATCGGAACGGATTCCTTCGCGGCCGGTGATGGCCAAGACCCGATCTCCCGGCAATCCGGTCCCGCCAAGCGGGACCCAGAGCCGGGATGAGGCCCTCAAGGGCCGCGAAGGAATCCGTTCCGATTTAAATTTGGACGCGACCAGGATGGAATGAAAGCCACTTTCACGATCGACCAGTCCTACGTCCGCCTGTCGGCGACCCAGCCGATCCAGCTGGTGCGGCTTCCGATTGCCGAGCCGGTGGCGCCCCACGATCATCAATTTTATGAGATTTGCTGGATCCTGAAGGGATCGGTGATCCATCGCACCCCGGCGGGATCGATGGAGCTGGAAAGGGGGCACATGGTGATCGTGCCGCCCGGCGGAGTCCACGCCTTCGACCGTCCGCGAAACTGCTTTGTGATCAACGGATACTACCTGGCGGAGTGGCTGTTGAGCGACCTCCGGTCGCTGTGGCGCCAGAGCGAGGTCGTCGGCCTGTTCCTGGCCGCCCATCTCTTCTCCTCGCGGCACCACTCCGATACCCGCATCCTGGCCGTGCACCAAAAATTCCTGCCCCGCATGCAGGCGGCCCTCCGCGAAATCGAAGCCGAACTCATCCGGGCCAATCCCAGCCTGGTGTACTTGCGCGCCGCTTTTGTGAAATTGCTGCTGGAAATCAGCCGCGAGTCCGACGCCGGCGCCGCGCCGGCGGACGGCGCGGGCCTGCGGTCCGAACTGCAGCTCATGCTGGAGGAAATCGAGGCGTCCCTGGCGGGGCGGCATGCTTTTTCCGCCAAGGAAGCGAGCCGCGAGGCGGGGCTCTCCCCGGAACACCTGACGAAGCTTTTTCGGGAACGGTTCGGGCTGTCGGTGCGGGACTACTTCCAGAAGCGGCGGGTCCAGCTGGCGTGCGCCTATCTCCTCGATCCCGAACGCTCGCTGGGCGAGATCGCATTCGACCTGGGTTTCAGCGATCACGCCCATTTTCACCGCAGCTTTCAGAAAGTGACCGGCCTGACGCCGCGAAAGTATCGGACGGAGTATTTTCTTGCGCGCTAGAGCCGCCCCTGAAAGGTGAACAGTTTGAAGGTGGAGCGAGTTGCCCTCAACCCGCTTCATTGGTCAGTGGTCCGAGTTCTCCCTTCTGCCGAGTCGAACGAGCGGGTTGGGGGCAACTCGCTCCACCTTTTATGACCAGACCAATATCAACGCCAAAGACGTCCGGCCCAGCCCCCCCGGCTTTGCCCGGTGGCGCCATGGTCATCTGGAGCGCAGGCGACCCGCCACCCGTCATTCCGCAGGTGGTTTCGGGCCGATTCCTGACGGCGGCGCTTAGGTTGGGCGGGAACGCGCCGCCGGAGACGGGGGATGTTATTTGCTGGCAGGGAAAAGGAGGGCGTCCGGTGGTGCGCCTGGCCTGGGGCCTCGCCGATTCGAAGCCGGCGCTGATCGTCGAAGTGGGAACGGACTTCAAGGACCAGCCGCTCCGGCTCTCGATGCCGCTGGCCGCGCGGGATGTGGGAAAGGCGGTGCTCATCGTTCTTCGCTTCTCCGGCCTGAAGCTGGACCTGTTCGCCGATGGAGTGCTGGTGGACGAGGAATGGCCGCTGGGTTCGCTTTCCACGCCGGAGGGATTGCCCCAGATCGGAGCGGAGGCGGAATGGATCGCGCTGTGGGATCGCGCGCTCACGGACGAGGAACTGATTCCGCTTTCCGGTGGACCGGAGGGACTGGCAGCGCGCGAACTGCGGATTCTCGGGCCAAAGCGTCCCGTCGGGCAATTATGGCGGCCGCGGGGCTTCAATGTGAATGTCGGCGATTGCATGCCGTTTTTTCACGACGGCCGTTTTCACCTCTTCTATCTTTACAACCGGCGCAGGCACATGAGCCGGTGGGGGCTGGGCGGTCATCAATGGTGGCATATGTCCACGGCCGACCTCGTCCACTGGGACGATCATCCGATCGCAGTGCCTCTCACGCAGGAAAATGAGGGATCCATGTGCACCGGTTCCGTGTTTTTCCACGACGGCGTCTATTATGCGTTTTATGCGGTGCGGACCGTGGACCGGTCGGCCTCGCCGATCTGCGCGTCGACCAGCGTGGACGGCATTCTTTTCACGAAGCACCCCCCGCTGGCGAGATTGACGGCCCCTTACAAGCCGGAGGATGGAAGGGACCCGGTGGTATTCCGGGATCCGGACACGGGGCTTTTTCACATGCTGGTGACCACGGGGCTGGCGGACCCGTCGCTGGGTGAGCTCGGCGGCTGCCTGGCCGATCTGGTGTCGCACGACCTGCGAAGCTGGGAGCAGCGCGCGCCGTTTATCGTGCCCGGGATTCCCGGGCAGCCGGAATGCCCCGACGTGTTCGAGTGGCACGGCTGGCATTACCTGCTGTTCAGCAATAACGGGGTCACCGTCTACCGGATGTCCCGCAGCGCCACCGGCCCGTGGCAGAAGCCGGCTTCCGACGTCTTCGCTGGGCCCGACGTCATGGTGATGAAGACCGCCGCATTCACCGGCGACCGGCGCATCGGCGCCGCTTTCACGCGCGAGGAAGGCTATGGGGGAAATCTCGTTTTGCGCGAAATCACCCAAAACCCCGACGGAACGCTCGGCTCCAAGTGGCCGGCGGAGTTGCCCTACTTTCACTCATGATACCTCCCCGCTTCTACACGTTTTGGTCGATCAACGGTCCGCTGGACCAGGCGCGCCTGCGGGAGCAGATGAGGGCCTTTCAGGCCGCCGGCCTCGATGGGGTCGTGTTTCATCCGCGGTTTTACCCGGGCATCCCTCCCTACATGAGCCCGGCCTATCTCGGCGAAGTCTCGGCGGCGATCCTGTATGCGAAGGAGATCGGTTTGCGTTTCTGGCTCTATGACGAAAACGGCTGGCCCAGCGGCACGGCGGACGGCCAATTGCTCGCCAAATATCCCGAGAGCGCCGCGGTGCGGCTCGATCTGTTCGACAAGCCCGATGCCGCCGCCATCGGCTCGTTTAAAAACGGGACAAAGACCTGGTATATGGTCCCGCGGGTCGTCGAGGGCATCGATACGCTGGATCCCAAGGTCTGCGAACATTTCCTCGAGTTGATCCACGAACGCTATCGCACCGGCCTGGCGCCCGAGGCGTTTGACTATGTCGAGGCGTTCTTTGCCGACGAACCCGAGTCCGGCGCGATCAAGGGCCCGATGCCCGAAACCGCAGGCGCGCCCTGGTCGCCGTGCCTGAAGGCGGCGTTGGAAAAGAAGTTCGGCACCGACTACGCGCGCCTGCTGCCGCTGGTGTTCGCGCGGGGCGAGGGCTATCGGGAGTTTCGCGTCGCCTATTGGGAACTCGTGACCGATCTCATCGGGGAGGGCTTTTTCGCGCCTTATCTCGCGTGGTGCCGCAAGTACGGCAAGCAGTTCATCGGGCATGTGAAGGGCGAGGAGCATCCGCTCTTTCAACTGCCGATGGTCGGCTCATGTCACCGCATCTACCGCCAGCTCAGCATGCCGGGCATCGACTCGCTGGAACGGTTTCCCGCCCTCGATTTTTATCCCCGCCAGGCATCGGCGGTGGCCCGCCAGTTCGGCGATGGACGCTGCATGGTCGAGTGTTTCGGCGGCGCCGGATGGGGCGCCGCGCCGCACGATCTCGAACGTTACCTGCTCTGGCTCGGCCGCAACGGTCTCACGGATTTTGTGTTTCACCTGAGCCAGTACCGGCTCGACAGCGCGGCGATCCGGGACTGGCCGCCTTCGGAGCCCCTGCATCTGACGTGGCGGGAGGCGTTTCCCGAGGTGATCGCGCGGGTCAAGCGCGAGCTTGCCGCCCGGCCGCCGACGGTTTGCGACACGCTGGTGGTCGCCCCTTACCGCGGCCTGATGGCGGAGTACGAGCCATGGGAGCTGATGCAGACCAATGCCCATGTCGCCACGACCTACCCGGACACCCCGGCGGGCCGGATCAACCGCGCGTTTCTGGCCAAGCTCGAGGAATTGAAAGTTGCCGGCGTGGCGTATGACGTCACCGACGAACGCACGCTGGAGGAGGAGGGTCGGTTTGAAGGTGGGAGGGTGCGGCTCGGACAGATGTCTTATGCGCATTTGGTGGTTGGCGATGGGGCGGACCTCCGCGGCGGAGCGGCCGGGTGGCGGACCGCTCATTCTGAAGGTAGCGCAGGCGTCCCGCCTGCAAACTCGACGAAACGCGACCTGGAGATCGCGTCTACCTTCAAACTCGACTGGCGCCTCGCTGAGCCGCCGCTCAATGCGTGGCTGCTCGAATTCAAAGCGGAGGAGCCCGGGGTATTTTCGGGGAAATTTACCACGGCGTTCAAGTCGGGCGAGGTCGGGCCGCTTGCGCTGCGTTTTGCGGACGACATCCTGACCGCTTTCCTCGACGGCCAGCCGCTCGTCGTGGATCAAGGCGGCGATGGGGCGGTCGCCGTTCTGCCGCCATCGCTATCGGCGGGAGAACACCTGCTGCGCTTCTCCTGCGTTCGCGAAAAGCGCCTGCCGTATGTGTGGCTCGAAGGACGATTCGCCGTTCTCAGCCAGAGCCCGTACGAGGCTGGCCCCAATGGCACCATCCGCACGGCCGGACCGTTCGTCGCCGCGCCGCAAACCATTGCGCCCGAGGCAGAACTGATCGCGGCCGGCCTGCCGTTTTGCGCCCGCGCAGTCGTCGCGGAGGCGGTGGTGACGCTTCCGCAGCCGGTCGGGGCGCTATCTTTCGGAGGCGTGACCGCGGATGCGCTGAGGGCCAGCCTCGATGGGCAGCCAATGGGATGGGCGTGGGGACCGGACTGGAGCTTGCCGCTGATCCAACCCCTCGCCGCAGGCGAGCACCGGCTGCGGGTCGAGCTGATCCCGAGCACCTTCAACCATTTCGGACCGCATCACTACTACAACGGCGACTGGCATGTGATCAGCGGCGACCAGATGGTCGGCGTGAAAAACTTCGCGGATCTGGACGACGCGCCAACGCCGACGCATATCGCCGCGTGGCATTTCAAGCCCCTGCGGCTGCCCAGGAGTTTGATCGCAAATTGAGGTGGAGCGGGTTGTCCCTAACACGCTTGATCGACTCGGCCCAAACGAGCGGGTTGGGGACAACTCGCTCCACCTTTTGGGGAAAACTTTATTTTATGACTTTTCCACGGCGGCGAGCCGCTCGCGGACGATGTAGCAGCGGAAGTCGATCGGGTTCTCGTCGAGAAAGAGCTGGTAGTACCGCGCGGCTTGCGCCTTGTCGCCGGCCAGCCGGGATAATTCCGCGACTTGGACCAGCACCTCGGTCCGGGTCGCGCGGTCGAGGCGGTCCGACCGTACCGCCGCCAGCAAATGGGCCAGCGTGGGCCCGTCGGGCAGGCGGTAGAAGAAGATCGCATTGGCGATGACCAGGTGGAGTTCGCATGCCGCGCTCGGAGTGCGGGCAAGGGCGACCAGCTTGTCCGCCCGGGCAATCCGGACCTCGGGCGGCGACGACGGATCGAGCGCGTAAATTTCCAGGATAGCCAGGCGGCTCAGCGCCGTTTGGGCCCACATTGAGTCCGGATGCCCGGCGATCAGCTGGCGATACTGGCGGTCCGCCTCAAGCGGGTCGGGAGTTTGCTGATGATTCTGCGCGATGCGCCCGAGAAAAAACCGGGCGCCCTGCGCCACGTCGTCGGAACCGTCGGCCAGTTCGGCAAAGCCCCGCCGGGCCTCTTCGATCTGCCCAGCGGAAACCGGCTGCTTGTTGAGAGCCGCCAGGGCGTGGCCAAAATGAGCTTCGCGCGCCACGGCGGGATCGGACGCGTTCAGCTTGCGGTCAAAAACCGGGAGGGCCTGCTCGGCGTGATAGCTGGCCAGCGCCTGCCAGCCCGGCACCAGTTCGGGATCCGCGGATACTCTGGCGGTGCCGGCCGGCGCCGGGGTGGGATCTGGGGAGGCGCTTTCCGCGATTCCGCCCGGCGCGGAACGAGGTTCGGCCGAAACGGCGCCGGCGAGCACGGCGCGGGTCTGGTAAACCTTCAATTCGTTGTTGATCGCGGTGAGCCGCAGCACTTCCGGCCGGTGACCGGGCGGAGTCAGCTCGGCCCGGGCCACCGCGGCGGTATCCTCCAGCCGGAGGTTGTCCAGCCCGTAGCTGAGATCGTGAGTGAAATCCTCGCGGATCGAATCACCCACTTCCTCCCGCATCACGCTGCGGAACGCGTCGACGCTCCCATTGGTGTTCCAGAGCGAGGCGAAGCGGGTTTGGATAAACCACTGAGTATTGATGTCCTCGGTGGGGATGAGAAAATTGCCGAACCAGCAATAGCCCTCGGGATCGTAGGAAAATTTGGCGGCGAAATCCGATGGTTTCACCCCTTTCGTGGCCGGCGGCCAGTTGCTCACATTGGTGAAGATGGTGCTTCCCTCCTGGCTGCTCATGAAGCGCAGGAAATCGATCGCTTCCGCGCGATGCTTGGTCTCCCGATTGAGGTAAATCGGCATGCCGGGCAAAAGCGGGCCGTCGCTGAAGGGACCCTTGGTGTACCGCCCGTAGACCGGGTCGTGCTCGTCGGGATAGGGATAGGTGAACACGCCGATGCCGAAGTCGGAGAGAGCCAGCAGATTGGTGGCCTCCCAGCTCGGTGCGACAATCATGACGGCATGCCCGGTGACGAAGTCCGTCACCGCCGTATCGCGCTCGCGCTGCCAGAAACCCGGCGTGCACATCGCGCCGTATTCCTTCAGTTCCTGCAGGGTGGCCACCATCTCGGGAGTGTCATAGCTCCAATCGCGGCGGAGGAACGAAAGGCCGACATCGGTGGGCTCGACCTTCAGCCGATGCTGGAAATCAATCCGCTCGGACAGCCGGTCGGTCATGTCCATGCCGATCATCCAGCCAAAGTAGGCATAAGTGTCGCGCGAGTTGGCCAGCGACACCAGGTTGAGCTTGTGGGCCTCCGCATAGGCGCGCACCTGATCGCCGAGGGCAAGAAACGCGCGATAGTTGCTGGGAGGCGCATCGCTGCCGGTGATCGCCTTCAGCAGGGGCCGGTTGTAGACGATCCGCGATGCATTGGTGTTCATCGAGATCCCATAGTACGCGTGCAGCTGCGGATTGAAGTTGTCGAGGCCGGTCATTCCGTCGACGAACGTATCGCGCCAGGGGACTCCCTCGAGCGGCGTGCCGCGATTGTAGGGATTGGGCTGCATGACCTCGGCGTCGAGGGCTTGAAAATGGCGCCCGATGTCCGAGCCGGTCCAGGCGTACTCCATCAGGTCCGGGGCGGTTCCGCCCGCCATCTGGGTCAGGGTCCAGGACATGTAGGTCGCGTTCCCAGGCACGGCAATCTGCACGACATGGACATGCGGATTGATCTGCTCGTAGCGGTGGATGATGGCATTGACGGCTTCGCGCACGCCGCTCTCCAGCTGCCACTGGGCGATCCGGATCGTCACCCGGCCCGGTTCCTCGTCCTTGGAGACGTGGCGGAACACCAGAAAGGACGAGACGATGTAGGCGGCGCCGAGCAGGGTGAACCCGGCGGTTTTGACGGAGAACTTCATGAAAACCCGCAACTGTAGACTATTCCCCGGGCCCAAACAAGCGCGTTGGCAGTCCGCTTATTTTTCGACGGCGGCAAGGCGCTCCTTGACGATATAGCGGCGGAGGTCGATGGGATTTTCCTTGAGGAAGGTCCGGTAAAACCGCGCGGCCTGGGGCCGGTCACCCGCCAGCCGCGACAATTCGGCAATCTGCACCAGCACTTCCGTCCGGGCCGCCCAATCGAGCCGGCCCAGCCGCTCCGCCGCCAGCAGGTGCGGCAGCGCATCGACCGCGGGCAGGCGGTAAAAAAAGATGGCGTTGGCGAGGGCGACGTGGAGTTCGCTCTCCGCCGTCGGCGTCCGGGCGTCCTGGAGCAATTTTTCCGCCTCGCCGATGCGCGTTTCCGGCGGAGACTGCAAATCGAGCGCATAGATTTCGAGGATGGCCAGGCGACTGAGGGCCGTTTGCGCCCAGATTGAATCCGGGTGCTCGGCGACCAGCTGGCGGTATTGGCGGGCCGCTTCGGCGGGATCGGGTGTATCCTGGTGATGCTGCGCGATGCGGCCGAGAAAGAACCGCGCCCCCGGGGCGCAGTCATCGCCGCCGTCCGCCAGCTCCGCAAAAATGCGCCGGGCTTCCTCGATCTGCGCCGGGGAGACCGGTTGTTTGGCGAGGAGGGCGATCCCATGGCCGAAACGAGCCTCCCGTGCCGCGGCGGGATCCGCCGCGCCCAGTTTCCGGTCGAATATCTCCAGGGCGTCCTTGGCCCGGTATCCGGCGAGCGCCTGCCAGCCCGCGGCGAGATCGGGATCGCCCGTCTTCGCCGGCGCGGTTGCGGCGTTGCCGGCCGAGGCCGGACGGACTCCGGCTTCGGGGCGGCCGGAAGACGTGGCGGTCCCATCCGCGCGGTATGGGGACGTTCCCGGGAGGGACATCGCGATCGCGGCGCGGGTTTGGTAGATGGCGGTTTCGTTGGTGATCGTGACGAGCGGGAGCACCTCGGGCCGCCGGGCGGGCGGACCCAGTTCCACCCGGGCGGCGGCCGCGGTATCCTCCCGGAGGAGGTTATCCAACCCGGAAACGACGTCGTGACGAAAATCCTCGCGGATGTGGCTGCCAACCTCCGCGCGCAGCAGCTTCTGGAATTCTTCCACGCTGCCATTGGCGCCCCAAAGCGCGGGCATATGGGTTGCGATGAACATGTAGGAGTCGTAATCCGGGGTCGGATAAATATAGTTTCCGAACCAGCAGTAACCCTCGCTCTGGAGCTTGAACTGGGAGGCAAAGGCCGACGGTTTCACCCCGACGGTGGCCGGCGGCCAGTTGCTCACCTGGGTGAAGATCGCGCTGCCTTCCTGGCTGGTCATGAAATGCAGGAAGTCCATCGCCTCCGCGCGGTGCTTCGTGCTGCGGTTGACGTAAACGGGCAGGCCGGTCGTAAGCTGGCCCTCGCTGAAGGGGCCCCTGGCGTAGCGGCCGTAGACCGGGTCGGTCTGGTCCGGGTAGGGAAAGGGGAACGCGGCGATGCCGAACGGGCAGAGCGCGAGCAGGTTGGTGGCCTCCCAACTCGGAGCGACGATCATGACGGCGCGTTCGTTGGCGAACTCGGTGACGGCGGTGTCGCGCTCGAGTTCCCAAAAGCCGGGCGTGCACATGGCGCCGTACTCTTTCAGCTCCTGCAGGGCGGCGGCCACCTCGGGGGTGTCGTAGTTCCAATCCCCCCGCAGATACGTCTGGCCGATGTCCTGGGGAAATATTTTCAGCCGGTGCTGGAAATCGATCCGCTCGGAGAGCCGGCCGGTCATCTCGACCACCATGACCCAGGCCAGGAGGTCCTTGGTATCGTGCGAATTGGCCATGGGCACGAGGTTGAGCCGGTGGGCCTTGGCGTAGGCGCGCACCTGGTCGCACACGGCCAGCATCTCGCGATAGGTGCGCGGCGGCTCATCCCGGCCGGTGATGGTTTTCAGGAGGGGCCGATTGTAGACGATCCGGGACAAATGGGTATCCATCGGGACCGAATAATACTCGTGCAGCACATCGATGAAGCTGTCGGGGCTGGTCATCCCGTCGATAAACGTGTCGCGCCACGGCACCCCTTCGAGCGGCGTGCCGCGGTTGTAGGGGTTGGGCGCCATCACGTCCGCGCTGATCGGCTGGAAGTACCGCGCGATGTCCGGGCTCGTCCAATTATATTCCGCCAGGTCCGGTCCCGTCCCGCCCGCCATCTGGGTCAGAACCCACGAGTAGTAGATCGGGCCGCCGGGCACCGCGATCTGCACCACGTGCACATGCGGATTGATCTGCTCGTAGCGGCGGATGACGGCATTGATGGCCTCGCGGACGCCGCTCTCGAGCTGCCACTGGGATATCCGGATCGTCACCCGGTCCGGTCCCGCGTCCCGCTCGACGTGGCGGAAGACCAGAAACGCCGAGACCAGGTAAGCGCCCGCGAGCACGGAAAGGCCCGCGGATTTAAGGGTGAACTTCATCAAATCCGGGAGATCGTGGACCAATATTGGGGCCCAAACAAGCGCGTTGGTCCGGCGGACGGGGAAAAATTAGGTTGCTTCGCGGCTTGCGCTCGGAGGGGGCGGTGCGCGATAACGAGCCCACCCCATGGCCGCCCCGCTTTCCCGGCAAAAATTACTGCGCGAGTGGAAACTCTATTTTTTCATCGTGCCGTCGCTGGCGATGGTCCTGGCCTTTGTCTACTACCCGGCGGCGAGCGCCATTTATCACAGTTTCTTCGAGTGGGCCGGCGGCGACACGCGGCATTGGATCGGCCTGGATAATTTCAGCCGCGCCTTTCACGACAAGGTGCTGATGGGCTCGTTCCTCACGGTCAGCATCCTCGTGATTTTCAACCTGTTTCAGATGATTCCCTCGATCCTGCTCGCGGTGCTCATCCACCGCCTGCGCAGCGATCGCTGGCAATTCATCTACCGGGTGCTGCTCGTCATCCCGATGATCGTGCCCGGCCTGGTCACGCTTTTCATCTGGAAATTTTTCTTCGATCCGAGCCTGGGCGTGCTCAACAGCCTGCTCGACGCCACGGGAATGAAGGACGTGCTCGTGTCGCTCGACCATCTGTTTGGGTGGGGCGTCTTCTTTGCCAACGCCCCCATCGCCTGGCTCTCCCAGCCGGCGCTTATCCTGCCGTCCCTCTTTATCTGGGGTTTCCCCTGGATTGGCGTGGTCGGCGTGCTCATCTTTCTCGCGGGCCTGCAATCCATCGGCCAGGACATCTATGAGGCCGCGGAACTGGACGGGGTGGGTCCGTTCAAGAAATTTCTCTACATCGAGTTCCCCCTCATCCTCACGCAGATGCGGCTCAATCTCGTGCTGCTGATCATCGGCACGGTCGGCGGCTACGGCCTCCAGCTCGAGCTGCTCGACATCTACGGCGGCCCGGGTGGACGCGGCATGGTGCCCGGCCTGTGGATGTACAACCGAGCCTTCTTCAACGGCGAGTTCGGCTATGCCTGCGCCATCGGCATGATCCTCTTCGCCTTCATCCTGCTGCTCACGTTTGTGAACAACCGTTACGTCCGCGTCGACAAATGAGCTCATCCCCCGCCCGAATCTCCGCCCTGCGCCGCGACGGGTCGAAACACCTCGTCATCCTGTTCTTCATCCTGATCTCGCTTTTCCCGCTCTACATGATGCTGGAGGTGAGCTTCAAGGACAACGCCACCTTCCTGCGCAATCCCTGGCTGCCGACCAGCCCGATGTCGTGGCATTGGGAGAATTGGAGTTTCGCGTTTCACCTGATCGTTCCCTACATCGCCAACACCGTGTTTGTCGCGGTCACCGGCACGGCCTGCTCGCTCTTCCTGGCGATCCTGGGGGCGTATTTTTTCGCGCGGCATCGCCTGCCGTTCAGCGGCATTCTCTGGGCGGGGTTTCTGGCGCTCATGCTCATGCCCTCGGTCGTCAACATCACGCCGCTGTTCATGGTCCTGAAGTCGCTCAAGCTGCTCAACACCCTCTGGGCGCTCGTGCTGGTCGGCGTGGCGGCGGGCCAGGTCTTCAATATTTTTGTCCTGCGCAATTTCATCGAGGATCTGCCGCGGGACCTCTTTGAGGCCGCCGAGATGGACGGCGCGTCGCATCTCCAGCAGGTTTTCACCATCGTCATTCCGATGTCGGGCCCGATCATCGGCACCCTGGCGATCCTCTCGTTCCTGGGCATGTGGAACGATTTCCTGCTCCCCCTCATCGTGCTGCGCGACCAGGACCTCTTCACCCTCGGGGTCGGCCTGATCTACCTCGACGGCGAGTATGTGAAGCAATGGGGCCAGATCATGGCGGCCTATTTTGTGGCCTCGATTCCGCTCCTCGTCCTCTTTTTCTTCACCATGCGCCTCTTCGTCCGCGGCCTCTCGGCCGGAGCGTTGAAAGGGTGACGTTGAGGTGGGGCGGCGCGCCCCCGCGACGCCCTTCTCCTCCGCGGACTTTTGATGTACGCAGAGGCCAACAGGCGTCGCAGGGGCGCGCCGCCCCACCTTCGATCTTCTTATCGTCTCAATCCTGCGCCAGGAGGCTGGGGAGGCGGCACAACGTCCGGCACCTCGATGAGCAGCCGGCCGCCCAGCGCGGCGACGAGACGGGCAATCTGGTCAAAGGAGGTCACTCCGGGGGCGCTTTCGATTCGCGCCACCCGTTTCTGGTTAACTCCGAGCAACTGGCCGACCTGCGTTTGGGTGAGCCCGCGAAATTTTCGCAATCCGCGCAGGACAGCTCGAGTTTGTAGCGGTATTGTCACAGGGTAATTCATGCCTAATAAAACTACTTAAAAATAGTAAATGTCGGTAAAATCAAACAAATAGCACAGTGTATACTACTTAAAACTAGTAAAAATAGATTTATATGAACGGTCTGAGTGACTCACAGCCTCGGACAACGGATCGGGCCGGGATTTTAATTTGCTTCACCGGCGAACGGAAATAACCGTGCTGGATTACCGAGAAAACATGATCGCCGCTGGACATGAGCTTGAACTCGAGGCCGAGCGGTTGTTCGGCGCACTGCTTCATGTCGATTGCGAACCCGGTCACCGCTGGAATTACGACGATTGCCTCCGCATCGCGCCGCTCACGCTCGAGATCAACCAGGTCAAGCGCGCGAAAAACGCCGTCATTCTGGCCCATTCGTATGTTGAGCCGGAGATCATCTACGGCGTGGCCGATTTCAAGGGTGATTCCTATTTTCTCAGCCTGAAGGCGAAGCAGGCGCGGGCGCAGATGATTGTCTTTGCCGGGGTCGTTTTCATGGCGGAGACCGCGAAAATACTGTCGCCGGAGGCCACCGTGGTCGTGCCCGACCGCGGATCGGGCTGTTCCCTGGCCGATTCGCTCACCGGCGCCGAGCTGCGGCGGCTCAAATCGCTTTATCCCGACGCCGCGGTCGTCTGCTACATCAACAGCACCGCGGAGGTGAAGGCCGAGTCCGATGTGTGCGTCACCTCCGGGAACGTCCATGCGATTGTCGCCCGGCTCCCGCAGCGCCGCATCCTGTTCGTGCCCGACCGGCTCATGGCCGACAATGTCCGCGCCGAACTCAGGCGCGCCGGCGTCGACAAGGAGATCATATCCTCCGACGGGACCTGCCTGGTGCACGACAAATTCACCGTGCCGCAGATCGCCGAGGCCCGCGCGCATTATCCCGGCTTGAAAGTGGTGGCGCATCCGGAATGCCCGGCGGACGTCGCTGCCGCCGCGGATTTCGTGGGCAGCACGGGCGCGATGATGCGCTATGTGAAGACGGAGCGCGCGCCCTATTTTCTGATGCTGACCGAATGCGGGCTGGTCGGCCGCCTGCAGGCGGAGGCGCCGGAGAGGAGCTTTATCGGCGGGTGCCGGCTCTGCCCCTACATGAAGCTCAATTCGCTCGAAAAAGTGCGCGATGCCCTGGTGGCGCCGCGTCCCGGCCAGATTGTTACCCTGGACGAAAACCTGCGCCGGCGCGCGGAGCGCTGCATTGAAAGGATGTTCGAACTTGCACCCGCGGACTGACCTCCTGATCGACCTCGCGCTCGAGGAGGACGCCGGCCTGGGCGACGTGACGAGCCGCGCCCTTTTTCCGGCGCGGCATCGCTCGCGCGGCGTGATCACGGCGGGGCATGATCTCGTGGTGTGCGGACTCGACGTCGCCGCCCGCGTCTTTGCGCGCGTCGATCCCGCGCTGAAGGTCGTGGCGGCCGCCCGCGACGGCGACCGCATCCGGTCGGGCGGCCGAGTGCTCGCCGTGTCCGGGCCGTCGGTGTCGCTGCTCACCGCCGAACGCACCGCGCTCAATTTTCTCCAGCGGCTTTCCGGCATCGCCACGCTCGCGCGCGCCTTTGCCGAACGCGCCTCTGGGACCGGGATCCGGATCGTCGACACGCGCAAGACCACGCCCGGCTACCGCGCGCTTGAAAAGTACGCCGTCCGCTGCGGCGGCTGCCACAACCACCGCTCCTCCCTCGGCGAGCACGTGCTGATCAAGGACAATCACATCGCGGCCGCGGGATCGCTCGCCCGGGCGGTGCGCCTGGCCCGGGCCGCCGCCCCGCACCTGGCAAAAATCGAAGTCGAGGCCGGGACTCTCGCCGAGGTGAGGGAGGCGGTGCGCGCCGGGGCCGGGGTCATCCTCCTGGACAACATGACCCCGGACCGGATCCGCGCGGCCGTTGCGATCATCGCCGGGGCCGCCGTGGTCGAGGTGTCGGGGGGCGTGCGCTATGCGACGCTGCGCGATTACCTGATCCCCGGGGTGGATGTCATCAGCATCGGCGCCCTGACGCACTCGGCGCCGGCCGCGGACGTGAGCCTGACCGTTCTCCCCGCGCGCCGCAACCGCCGGCGGGCTTCGCCGTGAACGTCATCCGCACCGACTGCCTGGTGATCGGGGCGGGACTCGCCGGCTCCGCCTACGCGCTGCACGCGGCCGAGGCCGGGCTGGCGGTCGAACTGCTCTGCCTGGGAGAACCGCTCGCCGCCAACAGCGACTGGGCGCAGGGCGGCATCGTCTACGACACCGCGCCCGACCCGGCCGCGCTCGCCCGCGACATCTTCGAGGCGGGAGATGGCGCGTCCAACCCGGCCGCGGTCGAGCAGCTCGTGCGCGAGGGCCCGGGCGCGGTGAAGGAATTGCTCCTCGATGAACTCGGCGTCGATTTCGACCGCGACGCCGCAGGGAAGCTGGATCTGACCCGCGAGGGCGGCCACAGCGCCCGCCGGATCATCCACGCGAAGGACGCCACGGGGCACGCGATTCTCGAGGCGGTCGCCCGGCGGGTGGCCGGCACGGCGCGAATTGCGCGCCGGGCCGGCTGGGCGGCCATCGACCTGCTCACGCTTTCGCACAATTCCGACGATCCCGCCGGCAAGTACGAGCCTCTGACCTGCTTCGGCGCCTATGCGCTCGATACCCGCACCGGGGCGATCGTCACCATCGTGGCGAAAAAGACGGTCCTGGCCACCGGCGGCCTCGGGCAGATTTTCCTGCACACGACGAACCAGCCGGGCAGCGTCGGCCATGGGGTGGCCATGGCCTACCGGGTGGGCGCGCGGGTCGTCGACCTCGAATACGTGCAGTTTCATCCGACGGTTTTCGCGAAAAAAGGCGCCCCGCACTTCCTCGTCACCGAGGCGCTGCGCGGCGAGGGCGGCGTGCTCGTCAACGCGAAGGGGAAGCGCTTCATGGACGCCGCGCATCCGCAGGGCTCGCTCGCGCCGCGTGACATCGTGGCGCGGACCATCCGGCAGGAACTGGCGGCGACCGGCGAGCCCTGCGTGTTCCTCGACCTGGCGGCGATGCCGCCGGACTTCATCCGCGAGCGATTTCCGAACGTTTACGAGCGCTGCCTGGCCCACGGCGTCGACATCACGCGCGAACCGATCCCGGTCGTGCCCGCCGCGCATTTTGCCTGCGGCGGCGTCCACACCGATCTCCGCGGGCGCACCAACATCCGCCATCTGAATGCCATTGGCGAGACGGCCTGCACGGGGCTGCATGGCGCGAACCGGCTGGCGAGCACCTCGCTGCTCGAGTGCCTCACCGGCGCGAAGTTCACCGCGCGCGCCGATGCCGGGGACATCGCGCGCGGGGCGTTCCGCCTGCCGGAGCCCCGCCCGTGGGAAAGCCCGGTGCGCGAGGCCGATGGGGTGCTCGTGCGGCAGGACATGCTGCAGATCCAGCATACGATGTGGAACTACGCGGGCGTGGTGCGCTCGCCCGAACGCCTGATCCGCGCCCAACGGCTCCTGCGGGAGTTGCGCGACGAGATCGTGGATTTTTATCGAAACTGCCGGCCCACCCGCGAGCTGATCGAGCTGCGCAACGCGGTGCAGACCGCCCTGCTGGTCGTCCACGCGGCGTCGCTGAACCCCGTAAGCAAAGGTTGCCACTTCGTCGTGAGCGAAGAGTGATCAATCCGCCCGGCGGAGCAGGGTGAGCCCGTCGTTGGTTCCGGGCTGGGCAAAGGAGTGGCGGGTCAGTTCGGGCCTGGCGCCATCGACGGGCCTCGCCCGGTCGGAGGGGACAAGGGCGGCGGTGACGTATCCACCGCCCGCAAAGCCCTCCAGACCCACGTTCACGATCCACTCCGGCTGGGCATAGATCCGGCGGCAGGCCTCTTCGCCCATGACGCGGATCATGGCATCCGCGCAGTCTTTGGACGGGAGCTCCCATCCGGTGCGGACCACGTAGAGATCGCCGGCGTAAAAGATCAGGACGCCCTGGGCGGTCGGGAGCAGGGCCATGACGGCCTGGTCGTGAGCGGGGGAAATCGCCGGGTCGGAGCGCAGCCGGGTCAGGACGGTGTCCCACGGGCTCGCCGGGGGATGAAAAATCTCCGAGTACACCGGCGCGAGCCATGATGCCGGGACGCTTCGCTCCCGCGGCTTCACCCAATAGGACAGGGCCGCCAGGTTGCAGGCCACCGCCGCGATGCAGACCAGGAGGTAGGCCCATTTCGCATCTATGGCCGCGTCGAGCGCCACGAACAGCGCCACCAGCGCAAAGACCAGCAGGTGCGGCATGTAGCGGAGGACCGCATAGCGGGCATCGCCTTCGTAGCAAAACAGGGCGGCGCTCGCCACCGTGTGGATCGCAAGGGTCATCACGACGAAAGCGGGGAGGGGATCGTGGAGCAGGCGCCTGAGCGCCGCCCGATTGCGGACGATCAGCAGCGCGAGCACCGCGAGCCACAGCAGGGTGGGTAGGCAGCCGACGACATCGAGGTCCACGACGGCGGCCCGCAAGCCGGCCAGGAAGGTTTGGAACCACAAGCTGAAGTGGGTGGCGATGAGCGCGTAGGAACGGGGCGTCTGCCCGAGCGTCGGACCGAGCAGTTCATCCCAGGTGAGCCATGAGAGGAATCCAATCCCGGAGGCGGCGAGATACCCGGCCAGCGCGCCGCGGCGGAAGCACAGGCAAAACAGGGCCAGGGAGCCGGCGCAGCCCGCGGCGGCGAACGGATGGGTCTGGAAGAGCAGCACCATGATCGCGGCGGCGGCGGCAAAGCGAACCCGGGCGCTTCTGAAATCGGAGCATACGTGCCAGACGAGCGCCGCATAGAGGAATATCAGGATCGGGTAATAGCGCGCATTGCGCTGGAACAGCACGACCTGCGGGGCGAGCAGGGCCAGGGCCGCGATGAGGTCCGGGTATTTTACCCGGGATTTTAAAACCGCATAGAGCGGAAAAAAGGCGAGCAGGCCGGTCAGCGCGAAAAGGACGCGCAACCCCGCGGCATCGTCGCCGAAGACGGCCAGGGAAAGTGCGCCCAGGTAATATTGGGCCCACGGTGCTTCCTCGGGAACAAGATCGCGGTTGAGCTGGATGCCATTCTCGTAGAGAACGACGTTTCTCCCGTCATAGGCCGTGGGGTAGCCATGATGGAGAAGATTTCGGGCCTGGATGCCGGTATAGGCTTCATCCTCCCACAAAGGCGGCCGGTCGAGCCGCTGGAAATAGACCACGGCGACGAGCAGCACGGCCAGGGCGGGGCGGATCCATCGCATCCCGCATCAATCAGCGCCACGGCTGCCCTGAGGCAAGCAGTATCAGTTTTCGACCCGCGCGAAGCGCCGGGCCTGCCGCCACGCCAAACCCGGCTTGCCGGGAAGAGGCGGGCTAGCGCAGCAGCAGAACCACAACGACGATGATAAGGATGAGGCCGAGCGAACCTCCACCGATGTAGTAGACATTGGCGAGTTCAGGCGAGAGGAGGAGGTGCATGGTAGATTTTATTTTCTTTGATGGCGGTTGTTTACCATCGATGTAAGGAATAGTACGCTGTAAACAGCTGATGATCCATGGAGTATAACCCTACCGTTGAGCCGCGATGACGTTGCGCCGAGAATTTCGCTCCCGGCTGCGCACCCTGTGGCCGGTCAAGATGATCGGCACGATCGTCGGCATGACCGCGTTCTTCGTCGTTTATTTCCGGCTGCTCAATCATCCGCTTTACCCGATGACCATCGTGCCGCGCACCGCGATCGACCGGCTGATCGCGTTCCGGCCGGAGGCCCTGCCGCTCTACCTTTCGCTGTGGATTTATGTCCCGCTCGCGCCCGCCTTGTTGAAAAACCGCCGGGAGGTGACCGTCTATCCGATCGCCGCCTTCGTGCTCAGCGCGATTGGTTTTTTGGTTTTTCTGTTTTGGCCGACGGCCGTGCCCGCCTCGGAGATCGACTGGTCGCGGCATCCCTCCGTGGCGTTTCTCAAGGCGGTCGACGCCTCGGGAAACGCCTTTCCTTCCATGCACGTGGCTTTCGCCGTTTTCACCTCGGTCTGGCTGGCGCGCTCGCTCCGCGAGATCGGCGCGGGTCGCCTGATTCGGGCGTTGAACTTCCTTTGGTGCCTGGGTATCGCCTATTCCACGCTGGCCACCCGCCAGCACGTCGCGCTCGACGTCCTGGCCGGAGCGGTTCTCGGGGTGATGGTCGGGCTGCCTGCGCTACTTTGGATTGCCCAAGCTGGATCATCCCGGTAGCGTTTGCTCAACATGAGCAATCCGATCCTGGGCCGCGGAGGCCTTCACCATATTTGCATCAAAACCCGCGACTGGGACCGCACCATGCGGTTTTACCAGGAGACGCTCGGCTTCAAGGTCAAACTGGCCTGGTCGAAGGCGCCCCAGCGCGCCGTGATGCTGGATCCGGGGGACGGCAATTACGTCGAGGTCTTTGAGGACCTGGCCTATGTCCCGGCGCCGAATGGAAGCCTGCACCATGTTGCCCTGCGGACGACCCGCCTGGACGATGTCACCGAGCGGGTGCGCGCCACCGGCGCGAAGATCACCATGGAGCCGAAGAGCCTGACGATCGAGGGGACCAACGGAATCGGGAACGTGCCGGTCCGCATTTCTTTCTGCGAGGGACCGAACGGCGAAACGATCGAATTTCTCCAAAACGAGCTGACATGACCGGACGTCTCGCGTCCATCGACCCCTTCGTCAAACGGCTGGATCGCGCCTATCGCGATCGGCCGTATTTCGTGGGCCTGAAGGCCCGGCTCCTGGCCGCCTTTGACGCGATGCTGCTGGTCTTTGTCCCGATCAACATCGCCAAGGTCTACTGGATGCATCCTCCCGGGATGGAGCGGCGGCTGGCCATGGCCGCGATCGTGGGAGTCGCGGCGCTGCTTTCGCTGTGGTCGCTTCTGAAGGGGCGGCTGGAGCTGGCGGGAAGCGGGCTCGTGCTGGTGATCCTCATTGGCGCCCACGTCCTGGCCTTTGCGTCGGGTTCATATCCCCAGCCGCTGGGCCTGGCGATCCAGCTGTTCATCCTGGATATCATCTGCCTGCTCTTTGCCATCGTCTTCACGTCGAGGCGCATCGCGGCATCGCTGTTCGCCTTGATGATCGCAACCCACGTGGGCTTTTACCTGGTGGTGCTGCACCGGGCGGCGATCCCGGGAACGTCCGCGTTTGCCGCGCGCATGCTGCTGACCGAGGGCCTGACCGCGATGGCCTTTGTGTTCTGCCTGGGCATCGCCCTGATCCAGATGATCGAGTCGGCGCATGTGCGCAGCGAGGAGTCGCTGCGGGAGTCGCGCAGCACGAATGAAAATCTGGGGAGGCTGGTTTCAGAGCGGACGCGCGACCTCGAGGAGGCGACGCGACGGGCGACGGAAGCCTCGCGGGCGAAGAGCGAATTCCTCGCGAACATGAGCCACGAGATCCGCACCCCCCTCAATGGGATCATCGCCTCGTCCGACCTCCTGATGCGCCGCTCGGACCTTTCGCCGGAGGCCGAGCAGCACGCGCGGCTGATCTCGGAATCGGGCGACCTGCTGTTGAATCTTCTCGGGGACATCCTCGATTTCTCCAAAATCGAGGCGGGACAGCTCGCGCTGGAAAAGCATGCCTTCGAACTCGTCTCGACGGTCGAGAACACCATGGAGCTGGTCGCGACGAAGGCGGTGCTCGGCTCGGTGCGCCTCGACGCCACGGTGGCCTCCGACCTTTCGAAGTATCTCGAAGGCGACAGTTACCGCCTCCGCCAGGTCATCCTCAACCTCCTGTCGAACGCGATCAAATTCACCCCGGCCGGGGGCTCGGTGCGCGTCGCCGTGACGTCCGCCGCGCCGCAGGCCAATCCGGTTCCGGTCCGGTTCGAAGTCCGGGACACCGGTATCGGCATGGAGCCGGCCACGATGGAGCGGATTTTCGAGCGGTTCACGCAAGCGGACACGTCGACGACCCGGCGCTACGGGGGTACGGGCCTCGGATTGGCCATCAGCTCCCGCCTCGTCCAGATGATGGGCGGACGGCTCGAAGTGGAGAGCGCCCCGGGAAAAGGCTCGGTCTTTCATTTTACGGTTTCGTTTCGGCCCGTGGAGACGGCCCCTGAATTTCCCACCGCCTCGGACCGGCTGGAGCCCCAGTTGAGCCTGAGGGTGCTGGTCGTCGAGGACAACACGATCAATCAGAAAATCCTCGGGGCCCAGCTCACCCGGCTCGGCTGCTCGTTCTCCGTCGCCGTCGACGGCGAGCGGGCGCTGGCCGTGCTGGAGCATGAGGCGCTTCCAGACGTCATCCTCATGGATTGCCATATGCCGAAGCTGGACGGATGGGAGACGACGCGCCGGATCCGGGGCTGGGCCGCCGACCCGCAGGAACAGCTGAAAAAGGCGGCGGCCATCCCGGTCATCGCGCTCACCGCCGCCGCGCTGCCCGAGGAACAGGCGCGGTGCCGGGACGCGGGCATGAACGAGTTTCTTGCCAAGCCGGTGAAGCTGGCGGAACTTCACCGGGTCCTCGTCGCCATCTCGAAGGGGCTCACCTGATGTCCGATATCGTCGTCCTCTCCGCCACGCGCACGCCGTTTGGCTCGTTTCAGGGAGCGCTGGCCGCGGTGCCCGCCTGGAGCCTTGGCGCGACCGCGATCAAGGGTGCGCTGGCCCGGGCGGGGGTGGCGCCGGCCGATGTCTCCGACGTGCTGATGGGCTGCGTCCTCCAGGCCGGCCAGGGCCAGGCGCCCGCCCGCCAGGCCGCCCTGGCCGCCGGGCTTCCGCCGTCGGTGCGCGCTGTCACCGTGAACAAGGTCTGCGGCTCCGGCCTGCAAACCGTCGTGCAGGCGGCGCATGCGCTGGCTGCGGGTGCGGGATCATTCATGGTCGCCGGGGGCATGGAAAACATGAGCCTCGCGCCGTACCTGCTGCCCAAGGCCCGCGAGGGTTACCGCCTGGGCCACCAGCAGGTCGTCGACTCGATGGTCGCGGACGGCCTGTGGGATCCCACCAACAACGCCTCCATGGGAGCCTGCGCCGAGAAGTGTGCCGCCAAATACGCCTTCTCCCGGGAGGAACAGGACGCCTACGCGATCGAGTCCTTTGAGCGCGCCAACGCCGCCCAGCGGGAAGGCCGGTTCGCCGGCGAAATCACGCCGGTCGAGATTGCCGGCGCCAAGGGCGGCGTCACCCGGGTCGAGCACGACGAGGGTCCGGGCAAGGTAAAGTATGACAAGATCCCCGCGCTCAAGCCCTCGTTCCAGAAGGATGGAACCATCACGGCCGCCAACGCCTCGACGCTCAACGACGGCGCCGCCGCGCTCGTCCTCGCCACCGGCGAGCGCGCCGCCGCGCGGGGACTTGCGCCCGTCGCCCGCCTCGTGGCGTTCGGCGGCCACGCGCATGATCCCCTTTGGTTCACGACCGCGCCCGTCCAGGCTGCGCGGAACGCGCTGGCGTCCGCGGGCTGGAAAGTGGAGGACGTCGACCTCTGGGAGGTCAACGAGGCCTTTGCCGTGGTGCCGATGGCCTTCGCGAAGGAATTCGGGGTGCCGTCCGCGAAGCTCAACGTCCGGGGCGGCGCGATTTCCCTCGGCCATCCGATCGGGGCCAGCGGCGCCCGCCTCCTCGTCGCCCTGATTGCCGCGCTGCGCGAGCGCGGGGGCAGGCGGGGCGTGGCGGCCATCTGCATCGGCGGCGGCGAAGGCCTGGCGGCGTGCGTCGAACTCCCGTGACGAAGGTTTTTCCCAACGCGCCATCCGCCCTTGCGGGCCTGCTGCACGACGACATGACGGTCGCCGCCGGCGGTTTCGGCCTGTGCGGCATCCCGGAGAATCTCATCGCCGCGCTGCGCGACAGCGGCGTGAAGGGGCTGACCATCGTGGGCAACAACGCCGGCGTGGACGATTTTGGAATGGGCGTGTTGCTCAAGACGCGGCAGGTGAGGAAGGTCATGGCCTCCTACGTGGGCGAGAACAAGGAGTTCGAACGCCAGGTGCTCAGCGGCGAACTGGAGCTCGAGCTCATTCCGCAGGGCACGCTGGCCGAGCGGCTCCGGGCCGGCGGGGCGGGCATCCCGGGCTTCTACACGCGCACGGGTTTTGGAACCAAGCTCGCCGAGGGGAGGGAAACCAAGGTTTTCGACGGCAGGGAATACGTCCTTGAGCCGGGCATTCGCGCCGACGTTTCAATCGTCAAGGCGTGGAAGGGCGACCGCGCGGGCAACCTCGTCTTCCGCAAGACCGCGCGCAATTTCAACCCCATGATCGCGACCTGCGGCCGGATTTGCGTCGCCGAGGTCGAGGAGCTGGTCGAGGTGGGCGCGCTGGATCCGGACCAGGTCCACACCCCGGGCATCTACGTGAGCCGGATCATCCGGGGCGAGCGCTATGAAAAGCGCATTGAGTTCCGCACGGTGCGCGGCGCGGCCGCGTCGAAGAAGGAGAGCCCCGTCCGCGAGCTGATGGCCCGGCGCGCCGCGCGGGAGCTGCGGGACGGCTACTACGTCAATCTCGGCATCGGCATTCCCACGCTCGTCGCCAATTTTGTCCCGCCGGGCCTGAACGTCACCTTCCAGTCCGAGAACGGCCTGCTCGGCGTCGGGCCGTTTCCGTCCGAGCACGAGGTCGATCCCGATCTCGTCAACGCCGGCAAGCAGACGGTGTCCACGCTGCCCGGCTCGGCATTTTTCTCGAGCGCGGATTCGTTCGCGATGATCCGCGGCGGGCATATCGACCTCGCGATCCTCGGCGCGCTCGAGGTGGCCGAGAACGGAGATATCGCAAACTGGATGGTGCCGGGGAAAATGGTGAAAGGGCCCGGTGGCGCCATGGACCTGGTGGCCGGGGTGGAGCGGGTCGTCGCCGTGATGGAGCACTGCGCGAAGGACGGGAGCCCGAAGATCCTTCCGCGTTGCACGCTGCCCATCACGGGCCGCGGCGTGGTCGGCCTCATCATCACCGACCTGTGCGTGTTTGCGGTGAACCCGGGCGGCGGGCTGACGCTCAAGGAATTGCATCCGGGCGTGACCATCGACGAGGTGCGCGCGAAAACGGGCTGCGGTTTCGCCACCTGATGCCGGCCGATCCAATGATCCGCCGGATAACAGTGGTCGGCACCGGACTGGTCGGCGCGGGCTGGGCCGCGCACTTCCTGGCGCAGGGGCTGGACGTGACGGCGACGGATCCGGCCCCGAATGCGCATTCGGAACTGCTGGCATTCATCGATCGGGTCTGGCCGGTGCTCGTGCAGCTGGGATTGCATCCGGATGCGTCCCGGGAGCGCCTGCGGTTCACCGCGGATTTGAGCGAGGCGGTCAGCGGCGCGGATTTTGTGCAGGAGAACGGACCCGAGCGCATCGACTTCAAGGTCGGCCTCTTTGCCGCCATGGACGCCGCGGCGCCGCCGGCGGCCATCCTGGCCTCGAGTTCATCCGGCCTGACGATGAGCGCGATCCAATCGGGCTGCGGGCGTCCCGAGCGCTGCGTCATCGGGCATCCGTTCAATCCGCCGTACCTGATTCCGCTGGTCGAGGTGGTGGGCGGGGCGAAGACGTCGCCCGAGACGATTCGCCGGGCCATGGAGTTTTACGCGGACTGCGGCAAGCGGCCGATCCATATCCGCAAGGAAGTCCAGGGGCACATAGCCAACCGCCTGCAGGCGGCCCTGTGGCGCGAGGCCGCGCATCTGGTCGCCGAGGGCGCGGCCAGCGTCGCCGACGTGGATGCCGCGGTGTGCTGGGGCCCGGGACTCCGCTGGGGGGTGATGGGACCCAACCTCATTTTTCACCTGGGCGGCGGCAAGGGCGGGATGCAGCACTTCATGGATCACCTGTCGGGGCCGTTTGCCACCTGGTGGGCCGACCTGGGAAACCCCGCGCTCACGCCGGAGTTGAAGGAAATCCTCATCCGGGGAGTGTTGGAAGAAGCGGCGGGGCGGTCGGTGGAAGAACTCGCGAAGGAGAGAGACCGGGTCGTCATGGGGCTGCTGGCGCTGAGGAAAGAGGGGATTCGTGCGGATTGAGGTGGAGCGGCTTGTCCCCAAGCCGCTTGATGGGGAAGGCAGTCCGAGTTTCTGGTTCTTCGGAGTCAAACGAGCGGCTTAGGGGCAAGCCGCTCCACCTTTCGGAAATGCTCCGGGCTTGACAAGGGGGCCGCCGCGAACCTTTCTTCCCCCCGCAATCATGAACTCCGCCGGCAAGTCCCACGCCTTCGCAGTCGCCGCTATTAGCGTCGTCGCCGTGTCGCTTGCCGCGCCGCGAGGGTTCTGATCGTTACCAAACGACTTTGCCCCTCCGGTGCCGAACCGGAGGGGCTTTTTTTTGGCTCCGCCGGATGCAGGCAAAGGAGCGGGATTCCCAAAACCGCCAACCCGCACATCCCATGAACCCGAATGAAGCCAGCCGACAGCCACAAGCCCACCGCAGGTCCGCCCTGCCATTCCACGGCCCGTCCCACCGCGCCGCCAGTCACGACCTGCTGGTGATGAATCAGCATCCCGACATGACAGGGGACATGAAGGTAGACGCGGTCTCTTGGCCGCGTTCCTCATCGGGGAAGCGGCAGGATGCCGCTTCTACTTTGGGAGGTACTTATGAATAGCTTCCGCCTCGCCACCCGTTGCGCGCGCCTCAAGCCGAGCGCCATCCGGCAGATCCTCAAGGTCACCGCCGCCCCTGATATCATCTCCTTCGCAGGCGGCCTGCCCGCTCCCGAGCTGTTTCCGTTGCAAGATATCGGTCGTGCGACCGACGAGACGCTCCGCGAGGATGGCGCGGCCTCGATGCAGTATGGCCCGACCGAGGGCTATCTGCCGCTGCGCGAATGGGTGTGCGCGCATCTTGCGGCGACGGTCAAGCTTCAGGCGTCGCCCGATTGCGTGCTCATCACCCAGGGATCCCAGCAAGGGCTGGACCTCGTGGCCAAAGTATTGCTCGATCCGGGCGACCGGGTCCTGGTGGAGAATCCCAGCTACGTCGGGGCGCTGCAGGCTTTTGGGACCTACGAAGCAGAGTTGGTCGGAATACCCTCGGACGAGAACGGCATGCGGGCGGAAGAACTCCGGCGCGTCCTGAAAAGCTCCACCCCCAAGCCGAAGTTCCTCTATCTCATCCCCAATTTTCACAATCCGACGGGGACCAGCCTGTCGGCCGCGCGCCGGAAGGAGATCGTGGACCTGGCCGCGGCGCACGGCGTGCCTGTGGTCGAAGACGATCCGTATGAACAAATGCGGTACAGCGGCGAGGCATTGCCCGCCCTCGGAGCGCTGCCGGGCGCACCGGACCGGCTCTACCTCGGAACGGCGAGCAAGATCCTTTGCCCGGGCCTGCGCATTGCCTGGCTGGTCTCACCGGATCGCACGCTCTATGAACGGCTGGTCAGCGCCAAGCAGGCCTCGGACCTGCACACGTCGTCCTTTGCCCAGCGCATCGTCTGGCGTTACGTCCGGCAACCCGGGGTATTTGACGCGCATGTCGAACGCTTGCGGACGGCTTACGGATGCCGCCGCGACGCCATGCTGGGCGCCCTGGAGCGCCATATGCCCGCCGGGTGCCGTTGGACCCGCCCCGACGGGGGACTGTTTATCTGGGTCGAGGTCCCTCCCCGGATCGATACCCTCGAACTGCTGGCCGCCGCCATGGCTCAGAAAGTGGCCTTCGTCCCCGGCGAGCCTTTCTGGGTGGGATCGGGCGTGCGCAACACGCTGCGACTTAATTTCAGCAATGCCAGCGAGGAAAGGATCGAGGAAGGGATACGGCGGCTCGGAAATGCGATTCATTGTTCATTGGCTACTGCTCATTGTTCGGTGTCCATTGGCTTTGGCCATGCACCGAGTGATGAACAATGAGCGCTGAACAGTGGCCAATGAGCAATTATCGCTTTCCCCGAAATATCTCCTTGAGCGCGATAGCGGCGGGTTTGGGTTCGCCATGGAAATCGAGGATGGCCGTGTTGGTCGGGCAGGGGAAGCAGTCGTGTCCCATCCAGATAATGATGCCGCCGCAGGCGGGGAATCGGCCCTTGCAGGAGTTGGCGGCGCGCTGGAGACATTCGGTCTGGAGGCGCTGGCTCCAGCCGACGTATTCCCCCAGGTCGCGCGGCGGGCGGCCGTGCTCCTTTTGAAACGCCTCGGACTGGATCCAAAAGCAGAAGCGCAGCCACAGGGGATTGCTCTCGTCGAGCGGCAGGAGCGAGCCCGGGTCGTAATACTTTTCGAGGATCGCGAGCGGGCTGGCCCCGGGCGCGCCGACCTCGGCCCGGAAGAGGGAATCGTCCTTGAGCCAGTAGGACGGGGACACGGGGCGCCACGGGCCGTGGACGTCCCAATGCAGGCCGCGTCCGTAATCGCTTTCTTCCGCGATGGCCCGGGGGCCGCTGCCGGAGGTGTGCAGGAAGCGCCGGTCGGGATCGAGGGCCGCGGCCTCCGCGGCGCTCATGCTCAAGAGGGGATGCGACGCCGGCGCGGGTATTCCGCTGCCGACTTTTCCCCCGTCGAGCGCGCCCATCAATTCGTTGCCGCCGCACCAGCACAGCAGGGACGCGTGATGCTGGCGCCGGGTGATGTAGGAGCGGACGATGGGTCGCGCTTCGGCGATGACCGCCGGGTCTTCCGGCGGCCAGTTGTCGATGCCGGAGGACGAGAAGGGAAACTCCTGCCAGACCAGGAGCCCATGCCGGTCGCAGAGATCGTAGAAGGTCTCGGTCTCGAGGAAGGCCCCGCCCCAGACGCGCAGCACATTGCAGCCCAGGTCGGCGTAGGCGCGAATGCGAAGTTCGCAGTCGGCCGGCGTGACGTCGGCGTAGTTGGGGCGGATGGGGGTCCAGTTGACCCCCTGGAGAAAAATAGGACGGCCGTTGACGACGCAAATCCACGGATCGGCCCCGGCCGGCGCGCCCTTGCAGGCGCGCCAGGTGATGGTTTTGAACCCGATGGTGCGGGCCCACTCGTCTTCGGAAACGCCGCTTGCGCCGGGCAGGCGGCAGGTGAGCCGATAGGTTTTCTGCGGGCCCTCGCCATTGGGCCACCAGGGTTCCACCGCCAGCCCTTTGAACGCGGCGCCCGCGGCGAGCCGGGCCGGATCGACCCACTCCCGCACAATGGAGCGGCCGCCGTCTTCGAGCACCACTTCGACGCGCGCCGGGCATTCCCCAAATAAGGTGAATCCGTCCGAGGAAAGCTGGCAGCGCAGGGCGGAAAGCTCGCGGCCATCGGTGATTTCCAGGGTGACGCGATCCCAGATCCCGATCTGCACCAGGCGCGGCTGCCAGTCCCAGGAATAATTGAAGCGGGCTTTCCAATCCCTGATCTGCGAGGTGAAATGAAATTGACCGAGCCAGCGCGGAGGCAGGTCGAACACAATCTGGAGCGCGTTGTTTTCCGCGAGCGGGATTCCGGAGAGGTCGAAAACATGCTCGACGAATCCGTTTTCAAACCGGGCGACGAGCTGGCCGTTGAAGCAAATCCAACCGCTGTGATCCAGCCCCGCGCAACGGAGCCGCCGCGTGGCGCCACCCTCGAACCAGGCGCGGGGCAGCCGGGTGGAGAAAATCCACTGCCGGTTCTCCACCCACTCGGCGGCGCGGCTGTCCATCCGGTGATTCCAATCCGGGATGACCCCTTGCTCCAGAAGGAGCCGCTGCACGGAGGCAGGAACCCGCGCCGGCACTGGAACCGTCTCGCTGGGGACTTTTACCCCGGTGTCCACCCCGATGATGTCGCGCCACGTTTCCGGGGTATAGCCGGCGAGAGTCCATGAGGCGATCGCCAGATCGCGGATTGTCTTCATTTAGAACAAAAAAGCACACAAGGCGCAGAAAAAGACAGCTTTTTGTGCCTTTTTGTGGCTAACACAAAACGATGAATCCTTGGAAACGTGCCAATACCGACTGGTTCATGCAAAGCCGCTGGGGGGTGCTTACGCATTATCTGGCCGACGCGGCGAGCAATTTGAAACCAATCGACCTCAAGCCAGATGACTGGAACCGGCGGATTGACGCGTTCGACGTCGACGGCCTGGCGCGGCAGCTCGCGGAGGCGAATGTGCCTTATTTCTTCATCACGATTGGACAAAACTCGGGTTTCTACCTCTCTCCGAACCGGGCCTATGACGAAATCGTCCGGATCTCCCCCAGCAAATGCTCCCGGCGCGACCTGGTCGCGGACCTGGCCCGCGCGTTCGTTCCCCACGGAATCCGCCTGATGGTGTACCTGCCGGGCGGCGCTCCCGGCGCCGACGCCGTGGCGAGGGAACGCCTGGAGCAGCCGCTGGACGAACGGTTGTCGACCATCCAGCGGCATTGGGAATCGGTCACGCGGGAGTGGTCCCTGCGCTGGGGCCGGTCGGTGCACGGCTGGTGGGTCGACGGCCCCTACAACGCCCCGGCATATAAGCATCCCGATGCGCCGAATTACCGCAGTTTCGCGGAAGCCTTGAAGGCGGGAAACCCCGATGCGCTGGTTTCATTCAACAATGGGCTGCGCACGCAGTCGCCGCTGCTTTACTCCATCACCGAGTTTGAGGATTACACGCCCGGCGAGATCGAGCGCGACCTGCCGGTCGCGCCCGGATGCCTGCCGGATTATTCCCGGCTTACCCCCTATTCGCGCTACGTCGATGGTGCGCAGCTTCATGTGCTCACGGTCATGGGGGAGTGGTGGGGCAAGGGCCCGGTGCGCTTCCCCGATGAGCTCACGATCGGCTACACGAAATTCATCAACAGCCGCGGCGGTGTCGTGACCTGGGACGCGCCGCTGACGACCGCGGGACTGGTCGACGAAGCTTTCCGGCCTCAATTGGCGGCGTTGGGTGCCGCAATGCGGCTGGTAAAGTAGACGCGGCGTCTCGCCGCGGATCGAAAAGGAACGCGGCGGGACGCCGCGTCTACCCGGTGAAAATCGACCCAACCGGTTGCCCGCGCAACGCATTGCCCATGATGGCGCCAGTCGGAGGCGATATGCGTCGTATTGGGGCGAGTGGGTTGATAGAATGCCAAACGCCCAGGGAGCTTGGGCAAAAAACCGGCCGGCCCATGGACCAAACCAGGGCCAACTAAGACACATGAAATCATCCCCCTTATCTCTCGGCGAAGGCGAAGATTTCGCCGCTGGGACGGAGGGGGTAATCACCGAGGTCCGCCGCAAGGAGACTTTGCTGAAAGCGGAGGCCTTGCAGAAGGCCATTTTCAACAGCGCCTACTTCTCGTGCATCGCGACCGATGCGAAGGGGGTCATTCAACTGTTCAATGTCGGCGCCGAGCGGATGCTGGGCTACGCCGCCTCCGACGTGATGAACAGGATCACTCCGGCCGAACTACACGATCCAGAGGAAGTCATCGCGCGCGCGAATGCGCTCAGTGCCGAATTCGGGGTTCCGATTGCGCCGGGATTCGACGCCCTGGTGTTCAAGGCTTCGCGCGGGATCGAGGACATCTACGAGTTGACCAAGATTCGGAAAGACGGGAGCCGCTTTCCGGCCATCGTGTCGGTCACGGCGCTGCACGGCGAGCGGGATGAGATCATCGGTTATTTGCTGATCGGGACCGACAACAGCGCCCGCAAGCGGGCGGAGGAGGCCCTGGTTGAGGCG
>Ga0206883_1007_pt1 | contig 53832 bp, 46 predicted proteins | sample Alteio_BWOrgCont_2_FD_152910 | JGI IMG/M metagenome (GOLD analysis project Ga0206883, IMG submission 152910) | Enriched cells from forest soil in Barre Woods Harvard Forest LTER site, Petersham, Massachusetts, United States -... | ecosystem: Environmental > Terrestrial > Soil > Temperate forest > O... | reverse complement strand
CCGCCGCTGACACTCTCCATCCATTGATAGGTTGGTGAAGGCGACCCCGCAGCCACCACCGTAAAGGTTGCCGTTGCAGGCGCTGTCACTGTCTGGGCCGTGGGTTGTGCCGATATAGTGGGAACAGTATTGACGGTTATTGTCGCCGGATTGCTGGTTACAGTACCTTGGCTATTGCTGACAACGCATTCATATTGGGTCCCGCTATTGGAAAGCGCCGTTGCAGGGGTGGTATAGGACGCACTGGTGGCCCCGCTGCCGCCGCTGACATTGACATAGGACCCGCCGCTGATACTCTCCATCCATTGATAGGTCGGTACCGGCGCCCCCACCGCTGCTACTGTAAAGGTTGCTGTTGCTGGAGCGGTCACGATCTGATTGTTAGGCTGTGTTGAAATGGCCGGGACAGCATCAACCGTCAAAGCCACGGCATTGCTTGTTACACTGCCCGCGGAATTAGTGACCACACATTTATATTGGGTCCCATTATTTGAAGCGGTTGTAGCACCCGTTGTATACGAAGCACTGGTCGCCCCGCTGCCGCCGCTGACATTGACATAGGACCCGCCGCTGACACTCTCCATCCATTGATAGGTTGGTGAAGGCGACCCCGCAGCCACCACCGTAAAGGTTGCCGTTGCAGGCGCTGTCACTGTCTGGGCCGTGGGTTGTGCCGATATAGTGGGAACAGTATTGACGGTTAATGTCGCCGGATTGCTGGTTACAGTACCTTGGCTATTGCTGACAACGCATTCATATTGGGTCCCGCTATTGGAAAGCGCCGTTGCGGGGGTGGTATAGGACGCACTGGTGGCCCCACTCCCACCGCTGACATTGACATAGGACCCGCCGCTGATACTCTCCATCCATTGATAGGTCGGTGAAGGCGCTCCGGTCGCCGTTACGGTGAATGCTGCCGTTGCAGGCGCTGTCACTGTCTGATTGCCTGGTTGAGCTGTAATGACGGGAGCCGCAAGCACCACTGTTGGTGTTGCAGTGACTTGAGTTGAATTGGGACCTTCAACGCCTCCTATATCGACCGCGCTGACTACGTAATAATAAGGCGTGCCATTGGTAAGACCACTACTGTCTGTATAAGCAGTACCCGTAACCGCGCCAGAGGTGGATATGGTTGTATATGATCCTCCGTTAGTGGTCGACCTTTTAACATTATAAGATGCGGCGCCTGCACTGGCTGTCCAACTCAAAAGCACCTGTTGATTCCCTGCCGTTGGACTCAATCCTGTAGGTGCCGGAGCCCCTAAAAGCTCACCATACAAATTCGCGCCGTTAAAAGAACCTAATCCTGCAGCATCATCATAACCTGTCTCGGCAGAATAATAATCATTATTACCCGTTGTGATATCGTGAAAATCGTTTGTATAGTGGCTGCTTTGCGCGATCTGATAAATGATGGGGTTGAGAAACCCGACAACTGATATATCTTCGGCCACCCTGCCCTGGTTCACACGGGACATGAATGCAGCCCAAATAGGGGTTGCCGCACTTGACCCCCAATAACCATACCAGCCTGCGCCATCGGTTGGATCTGTATAGTAGATCCCGTACGCTGTTGCTGAGTCCGCCGTGAATACAACGTCAGGAACATTGCGCATGGCCGTTGATACCATGGCTGTCGGATTATCGGCATGTGCGGCCGCCGCTGTCTGAAAACTTGGAATTGAAAAAATACTGCTGACCCCTCCTCCGCCATAAAGAGAAGCTGCTTCACTGCTATAAGATTCATTGCTGTTTCCTGGATTACTGACACTTAATACACTGATCCCAACACCCGTGATAGTCGGTTCAGAAGCAGGATAATCAACAGATACTATTCCCGTGGCCGCTGATCCATTGACCGTACAATCAGGCGGAAGAGTACCTACATCGCAATTATCATAAGCACCGGCATCCCCTGCTGAAGCAAATACAGTAACACCCATCGTTGATAATTCATTAAAATACGTAGAAAAGCCGGAATAATAATATCCTCCTTCATATCCTCCCCACGAAATACTGATAATATTGGGATGACTGGGATCATTGACGATCGTTTCCCAATTATCAAGGGAGCCGATTCCTGTGTCAGGCGCTTCATAAACACGGATACTATTTAAACCCGGCGCGACAGCAAGGACCAGATCGATATCCAGGACAACTTCATCAGCATTTGTTCCTGCAGCCCCATTATAACTATCGGTATAAACATTGGTTAAAGTCACGCTGGGGATCCCATAATAGGTCCTAAAAGCCGTGATATCACTGGTCAAATACCCGTCAAGCTCCCAAACCCCTACCGTTTGACCGGCCCCCTTGGATGTGACTGAATTAAGATTATAGGCATCCGCAATATCAGCCGGGCCCATGCTCCCGCCATAGCCCTGGAAAGCCGAAGGCGCTGGTGCCGGCGGTGCTGCTTGAGAAGAAGGAGGAGATAACGCTGCCGTCGCGTGTAGATTAGTACCTATGACGGGACTATTATTTTTTTTTACCGAAAGCGGAACGCCTCGATGAAGATGGGGGCGGAATTTAGCCATATTGTCCATCCCGACGATCGCATATATTTTTCCTGCCACTTGCACCGGTATGGTAGGATTCGTATCAGGGGCAAAATAAATGTTCCCGTCCAAAGCCTTATAATTGTTGATATTTAATTTAAAGGTCGGCTCAACCTTTGATACCGGTCCCGTTACCGAAAGGATAAGTCCATTTTTCGACTGTTTTGTAACCGTTAACCCCTGGGATTTAAGGTACTGTATAACGATGGAAGTATCTACCGAGGAAGGCCCGAACATCAAGGCAAATTGGGCGGGTGTAAGAAATTTATGATAATTGGCGCTTTTGGGATTGTAAATATCCGCAATGAAATTATTCAATCCGGTTTGATTTTGGGAAGGCAGCACGATCCGAAGATCAAGCACTTGATTTGAATCGGCATGAGATACTTTGACAGCCAAACCTGCCGCCACTTCTTTGGGGACGTGATCAAGTAAGGTCTGGCTGCCATCAGGATTGTTCTTGAAATAGCTGGCTATGCTCATCTGCTGAGCATGGGCCATCGTGCTCAAAAGCATGAAACCAGCGATGATCAATGTCCCAATCTTGCCGTTTTTATCAATAGGTCCCATTTATTGATCTCCCACTAAAGTATACCACAAACGGGCACATTCCAGACTTCCTTGGCGTACTCACGGATCGTGCGGTCAGAAGAAAAGAAACCGCTTTGGGCCACATTAATAATGGATCTTTTTGACCATTCATCTGCATTCAAATACATTTTTGAAACCTGGTCCTGGGTTTGGCAATAAGATTCAAAATCAGCGCAAACCAAATAGGGATCATACTGTGTCAGCGACTGGACAATGGGCGCAAAAAGCTTCACCTCATGGGGGCTAAAAAACCCGCTTTGAATGAGCTTAAAGATTTCTTTGAGCATAGGATTCTTTTCAATGTACTGTTGCGGATGATAGCCTTTGTTCTTAAGCGCTTCCACCTCGTGGGCCTTGAGGCCGAAAATAAATATATTTTCATCCCCTACTTTTTGGGCTATTTCGATATTGGCCCCATCCAACGTGCCTATGGTCAGGGCCCCATTCATCATGAATTTCATGTTACCCGTACCTGAAGCCTCTGTACCGGCAGTTGAGATCTGCTCGGACAGATCACTGGCAGGAAAGATCTTTTCCGCCAAAGATACCCGGTAATTTTCCAGGAAAACAAGCTTGATCTTGCCATTGACACTTTTATCATTATTGATGATATCAGCGATGCTATTGATGAATTTGATCGTTAGCTTGGCCATGTGGTAGGACGGGGCCGCTTTCCCGCCAATCATGAAGGTGCGCGGATAAATGAACTCTTTAGGGGAATTTTTCAGGCGAAGGTATTGTGAAATGACGTAAAAAGCAAAAAGGATCTGACGCTTATATTCATGGATACGCTTGATCTGCACATCGAAAATAGATTCAGGGTCAAGCTTGATGTTCATGCTGGAACTGATATAACGCACCAGTGATTCCTTATTTTGCTTCTTGATCTCCATCCACTGCCCGCGAAAAGCTTTATCATCTTTAAATGCATTGAGCTTTTCCAATTTGTTAAGGTCCATGACCCAGCCATCCCCCACTTTTTCCATCAGCAAGGACGATAACCGCGGATTGGCCTTCAGGAGCCATCGACGCTGGGTAATCCCATTGGTTTTATTATTGAACTTTTCGGGATAGAACTCATAAAAATCTTTGAATAATTTTTCTTTGAGAAGGTCAGAATGCAGCTTCGAAACCCCGTTCACAAAAGAGCTGCCCACAATGGCCAGATAAGCCATACGGACCTTCTTAGGCTGGCCTTCTTCAATGATCGACATGCGCCTTAAGCGGTCATTGTCCCCCGGATAACGTAAAGCGACTTCCCGTAAGAAATAAGCATTAATATCATAAATGATCTGCATGTGCCGGGGCAATAATTTCTCAAAAAGATCAATACCCCAGCATTCCAGGGCTTCCGGCATCAAGGTATGGTTCGTATAAGCAAATACCTTGGTGGTGATGCCCCAGGCCGTTTCCCATGGAATATCATATTCATCGATCAAAAGCCTCATCAGCTCAACGATTGCCAGGGTGGGATGGGTATCATTTAATTGGATGACCACCTGCTTCGCAAGGTCTTTGAGGTCGGGATTTTCCGACTTGAAACGCCGTAAAATATCAGCAATGGAAGCTGCGGTAAAAAAGTATTCCTGCTTTAAGCGCAATTCTTTGCCCTGGCTGATATCATCAGAAGGGTATAAAACTTTGGAAATATTCTCAGAAAGGATTTTCTTGTAAACAGCCTGGGCATAATCACCGGATTTAAAATAATCGAAATCAAAATCCTCCGTCCCCCGCGCGGACCAAAGGCGCAAGGTATTGACAGTATCATTTTTATATCCGGGAACAGGAAAATCATAAGGAACAGCAAGGACATCCTGTGTGGCGGTCCATTTATATTTAGGATTGCCTTTGGGATCAAGGTCTTTTTGCGCCTTTCCGTAAAAGCGAACGTTGACCGTGTTTTCCGGACGCGCAAATTCCCACGGATTTCCCGAACGCAGCCATTCATCCGGGAGCTCTATCTGATAACCGTCCCGGATCTTTTGATTGAATATCCCATAGTCATAACGGATCCCGTAACCATGCGCCGGCACCCCCAGACTTGCCATTGAATCCAGGAAACAAGCGGCAAGGCGTCCTAAACCCCCATTACCTAAACCGGCATCCATCTCCTGCTCCCGGACAGCTTCGATATCCAAACCCAATTCTTCCAAAGCGTCGGTAGCATTCTTCTCAATGCCTAAATTATACATGTTATTGCCCATCAGGCGGCCGATCAGGAATTCCATGGACAAATAATAGACCCGGCGCACATTGGTCTTATGATAACGCTGCTGTGTCTTGATCCATCGTTCAACAATACGGTCCCTCACCGCCATGGACAAAGCCATGAAATTATCATGCATGGTCGCGGTGTATTGATCTTTGGAGAGCGTATATTGCCGGTTCATCTGGAAGGACAGCTTTAAAGCTTCCTTGGTCATTTCCTTATTATTAGTGAACCAATCTGAACTTTTTTCTATTCTGGGCGGCATGACAACTCCTTAAAGTAAGCAGCATCGGATTGACTGACGTGTCATTATAACCTATTTTATAAACCTTTAAGATAAATTTAAAATATTTATACCTTGTGTTTGGCAATTTATTTAATTATAATTTTCTTCATTATCAACATTTTTTGTTTTTACCCCTTCGTCTATGAACCCTGTCCAGGCGCGCTATAACCAAATATTAGCAGACTCAAAAAAACAGAACACTATTTGGGGAAAAGCCCAAAAACCTGAAACAGCCAACCTCACCAGTGAGATCGTCAATTTGATCTTATCGGAAGCCATCTCCATCCGTGCCAGCGACATCCACATTGAGCCCCGGCAAGGCCGCACACACATCCGCTATCGTATTGATGGCAAATTGCATGATATCCTGGAAGTGGCGGAAGACACGAATATCCATATCATACCCCGGTTAAAGATCCTGGCAGACCTGCCGACAGATCCCGGCAGCAGCAAAAAATCCTGGGACGGGCGCTTTACCATGGAGATCCACCGGCTGAATTTTGATTTCCGGGTCTCCACCTTCCCCACCCTGATGGGTGATAAAATGGTCATCCGCATCTTAAACAAGAACTCTGAAATAATCGATTTAAAGAAAATAGGTTTAAGCCCGGTGTCTTACTCAACGCTGGAGAACATTTTCCTGCGTAAAAGAGGCCTGATCATCGTCAGCGGACCCACCGGCGCCGGAAAGACCACAACCCTCTATTCCATCCTCAACCGTTTACATACCCCTGACGTCAATATTATCACCCTTGAAAACCCCGTTGAATACCAGATCGACGGCATCAATCAATGCGATGTCAATAAAAAGAACTCTGAAAGCTTTTCTTCCGCCTTGAAAGCGACCTTACGCCAGGACCCGGACGTCATCCTGATCGGTGAGATCCGTGACCTGGAAAGCGCTGATATTGCCATCAGGGCTTCGATCACCGGCCATTTGGTGATGACAAGCTTACATGCTAACAGCGCTTTAGGGTCGGTCGCCCGTTTGGTCAACATGGGATTGGAACGCCACATGGTGTCCTATGCCTTGACCGGCGCCGTGTCCCAGCATTTAATACCCAGGATTTGTGAGTCATGCAAGGCCCCCTACAAAATCGACATGGATGTATTCAATAAAATATGCGTCCGCTGCAACATTGATCCTATCACCCTTATTAATACCATTAATAAGACACCGGGGGAATCCATCCATTATTTGACTGATAATGAAACCAGCGTAACAAATCTTACCCTTTACAAAGGCACGGGTTGCGCTAAATGCAACGGCACCGGTTATACAGGACGGATCGGGATCTTTGAAGTTGTTCAATTTTCTGAAGAACTGCGTGAGGGGATCATCAAAAATGTTTCCATCGCAGAATTAGAGAATATAGCCGCCAAAGACGGCTTTAAATCACTGGCTTCGGACGCCCTGCAAAAAGTCATAGACGGGGTCGCTCATTTTGATGATATCTATCCAATATTATTGGACAGGTCCTGAAATCCTGCAGAATTCTTACTTTGCTGCGGCCGGTGCGTAGATAATCAACTCCCCCTTAAATCTTAGAAGAGCATCTCCGTAATAATAATGGAACACTTGCGTCGTGGCATTAATAATGGCGTCAGCCCCTCTTTTTCTGGCAATACCCCTGGCTTGATTGGTCAAACTTTCAGGACTTACCCCATTACTGGCAAAACCCTCAATAGAAACCTTGCCGATCACATAATAAGGATTGCTGACAGGCTGCGGCTGCGCCTGGGAATAAATATTTACCGTATAATAGGGGTCCTTTGGGGGAAAACGCTGATCTGTATAATTGATATACCTTGTACTGGTCGCACACCCTGCCAGGACCAGGACAAAAAAACCTATCAATAATATTCTTTTTTGCATAAAGACCCCTTTACTTTCCATACATAGCTTGAAGCTGTGAAACCTTCGGGAAATCAGCATAAAATTCGCCTTGAGGCCCTATAAAACCCTTACCAGACTTTTTAAGGACTACAGGCGTAAAGCTGCCCTTGTCATTGGGAATATTGATCGTAAATGAATCATCGGTGTCAACACTGGCAGGAGCTGCGGTTACAGTGGCTGTTTGTACGACCGGTGCCGTTGCCCCCACAGGTGTTGCCACGGCCTGATAACCGTACTGGGTATAAATATAATAAACACCGTTATTTACATAATAAGTGACACCGTTGACAACGACCGGTTGATAGCTTGAAGAAGTAACTACGTACGCCGGCTGAGCATAATACGGATCAGCGTAATAGGGATAGTAATAAGGACCGCCATAATAATAAGCCCCTGGCCATACGCCCAAATTAACACCCACATAGGTATGCCCATGCCAATACGCATAAGAAGCTGTTGGCCTGACTATTAATAAACTTAAGAACAAGAAAACAAAAGCTATTTTTAATGTCATTTTCATATTTAAGCCCTCCTGATTACAACCTTAACCTACACCTTAATCTTAAACCATTCTGCTTAAGAGGTCAAATCCTATATTTCACCTCTGCCTATTAGACAAGATCAATACCCAAAAAGTTCCCTAAAAAATAACTATTTAATCTAATTTCCTTAAATTCAATTTTTGGCCTGTTTGGTCCAGGGTGAAATGAAATTTGCTCAAAAAAGACATGCCCAATAAGCCATCATTAATACCTTTAGCATCTTCGGTCAAAACGGCGGCATCAACATCCCTGGCTAAGGCATCATCCCCGAGCCTTAAACTATTTAATGTGACCGAAGCTGCCTTATATTTGCCGTTCAGCAATTCCACATAGCCGGTATTCGACTGGCTCAGATCAAGCCCTAATTTTTGGATAAATGCAGCAGTCAACATCACCACCGGAGAGCCTGTATCTACCACCAGCGAGGCATGCACCTTATTATTGATCAGCACATCCGCCAAAAAATGCCCCTGGCCATCGGGAACCAGCGGTATGGTGACCCCTTCCTCATCCTTATGCCTTTGATCTGCTTCCATGCCCAGATCATCGCTTAACTGTTCACGGGCGGCAAGGATCTTTGACGATAGGCCCGTCGCGTTCGCCTCTGCCAAAGCTTGCCGGTCCCCCTTGATAATATCCGTCTCATCGGCCCGGCTCGTTGGGATAAATAACAGCAGAAAAGGAATAATGATCCCCATCACGTTGATATTCATAGGCATGATTATATCACAGGAACAATCTTGTCCCTAATATTTAAGAAATAACGCTCGATCGTGTTTGTACTTACCGCCCCAACCCCTATGCACGTGACAAAGGCGCATAAAATAATCAGCTCCGGCGGGATCGTACCGATCCATAATTTCCAGAATTCTAAAACCAGATAATGCCATACAAAGATCCCGTAGGAACGCCTGCCCATCCACTGAAAACTTTTAAGCCGGGATAAAAAGGACACCCCATGATAAGCAGCAAAAAACAATGACCCGACAGCCAAATAACCGATCACAAATAAGTACCAACTGCCCCAGTAGTAACTCCAGTCAACCTCAAAGAATAAATGATAAAATATAGCCATTCCTGCAAGCCAAAACACCCCTCCCCATAACTTGCTCTTTTTCCATTGAGACCAATAAGGTTCTAATAAAGCTAATAAACTGCCGAAACAAATGGGCCCAAGATTAGCGCTAATGGTCCAATAAGGCGTTGTTGACCGCAAAGGCCAGGTAATGACCGGCTGTCCGGTCCTTAAACTTTCTGTCCTTATCCATATAGCGATGATCATGAAAATAAGGCATAATCCAATCAATACATGGCGCCTGAGAGAGGCCTTCCCCACGGCCCCATTGACAGCTAAGATGACCAGCGGACAAAAGAAATAGAATTGTTCCAGCACGACCAGGGTCCACGTATGCGCTAATAGGGGATTCAGGGCAATATAATTCTGCAAAAACAATAGATGGTAGGTCGCGACCAGCATTCCACTGAAAAGGTCTTCATGGCCTTGCATGACATAAATCGCCATGCTGATCAGCACCATCAGGCCATAGCAGGGATATATCCTGAAAAAGCGCCGTTCATAGAAATGAACGACGTTGCTTGAGTCGATTTCCTTGCGCAAAAGCATCCCTGTGATCAAAAAACCGCTGATCACAAAGAATATTTCCACCCCTAGAACACCCTTCAGCTGGCTGATAACATACTGTACCCCTTTATAAAAGCCTGTTAAATTCACCCCCCAGACCTCATAAGCCTTAAAATAGACCCATTTCAGGATCGGCGGATTGCTGACGAATAAATAATCAAGGGTAAAGGCCCGGCGAATGTGGTGGGCCAGGATCATCAGGATGGCAATAGCTCTAAAACCGTCTAAAAAAGGATAATATAATTTATGACTTCTAAGGGGCATTGATTAATTTTAAATATAAATTTTCAATACTTTTCTTGTTGGACAATAGAAAAGCCCAAAAAGTTCCCTAAAAACAATAAATTTTATTTTTTTACAAGAGGGTTCACTACCTTATGGAATACGCGCTTTTGCGCTCCCATGGCAGGAGAAGCAGAGAATGAGAGTGAATACGGAGTGGTGATATGGAATTTAGCGGATAAATCATTGATCGCCTTGATCAAGGCCATATTATTTTCATTATACTTTAACTCCCCGATCAGATAGTAGATCTTATGAAAAGCCCAATCATGCGCGATCTGCTTATCCCCTGGTGAAGCCTCCCTGGTATCTGCGCTCACAATGAATTCCTTTTTATCCTGGACCATGTCGCCCCGGATTTGAATAGCGAATTTGGTTTCATCCGTGTATTTGCCATAAATAACGAACTGGGAACCTTTGAAGAAGTCCGGCATGGTTTGCGGAAAGATCTCTTTATCATTAAGACCGCTGACATAATAGCGCACATTTAAAAGAAGCGGGTCCCTGATCTCGTCATATAATTTGGATAATTCCCTTCCCATAAAATGCTCACGGTCAACAACCCTTGACCAGCCGCGGTTCTTAAAAGCGATGAAATCAAGCATATACGGGTCAACATCCGCTCCCCCGCCAAAGGTAAAAATGCTCACCTTATTATCATTGATCCTCGAAATCTCATTGATCACGTGCCTGTCATCAATAACACCAACAGTCGGTATCCCGTCGCTCATAAATACCCTGTAAGAAGGGACAAAAGGATTTTTCAAATCAATGGTTGCCAGGATCGCATTATAAATATCGGTATTGGACCATGTTTTCAACCCCTGCAGGAATTCAATGGCATTTTTGATATTTTCAGGGCTGGGGCTCAAAGATACCGGGCTAAAAGAGATGTTTTTATCCTTAAAAACAAGGATATTAAAACGGTCTTCAGGGTTAAGGTGCTTTAAACTATACGCTATGCCTTCTTCTTCCTGCAATAATCTCAGCATCCCGATACTGCCTGAAGCATCCACTAAGAATATGATCTCTTTAGGGATCACCGGAAAATTCACCGTAGCATCCCTCACCTTGACCGAAAGCTTAAAATATTTCTGACCTGAAACAGGATCTTTATATTTAAAGAGCCGGAAGGTCAGCGCGGTGCCCAGGTCCATGGATTTGGATTCATGCTCTGTGCCTGAAGAATTCTTTTTCATCACCTGGAATTCATTTTGGGTGTTGGCCGCCTGCAGGGGTGATGTCAACGACGTATTGGCCGGCACGGTGCTTTTATCCAGGAAATATTTGGAGATATCCTCACCGGAAACAAGCACCGGCGATCCTGAAGAAAAACTCTCATGCGGGACCTCGCCTAATTCCACCAGGTTCTCCCGTATCGACCGGCGCACTTTCTTTGTCATGACAATATCATTAAATTCCGATTTTTTTAGGACCTGGTTCTCCTGGACAGAGGACGGGATGAGCGCCTGCTTGTTTTTTTGGATGGATGATTCGATATTATTCTTAATAAGCTCTTCTGACTCGACAGAAGGGTTTCTTGCCATATCTTGGGTAAAGGGATTGTCAGGCTTAGGGGATTTGCGGGAAGATTCAACATCAAATTTCACCCTTTCCTGGCCCACGCTCTCCTGTTTCTCGATCTTGACGTGAAAAACAGTTTCAAGTTTTTCGGGAAACGGGATGGCCGGCATGATCTTGGCAAAATAACTCCATACCAGGAATCCAATATGGACCAATATGGATACCAGCAGGGCACAAACTATTCTTCGCTTAACTTTGTCGTTCACTTGAGAAACCGGACCCTTTCACTGGCATAATCCGCCGCCGCACTATTTTTGTATTTACTCAGGATCTCGGTGTACATCTTTAAAGCATCCTCTTGACGATGAAGCTGCTCGGCGATCTTGCCTGCCCGCAATAAACTTTCAGAACAATAATAAGCATCATCATAAATAGTAGCGACCAAAAGATAGAATTTTAACGCTTCATCAAGATCCCCCTGGGAGGCATCCAGGTTGGCCATCTCGAATCTGGCATGAACAGTGACCGTATAATCATCCGCATTCTCATCCAATGACTTTTGAAATTCCTGCTTGGCCTCATCGAATTTCTTGTCATTCTCCAAACAAAGACCATAGCCGATATGGGCACTGCCGGTATACGCATTTTTGTCAGTCGATGCGGTGACCAAATCATAATCCTTGATGGCCTCACTGCAATTGCCTTGGGCCCGCAAGGCTTCAGCCTTAAAATACCTGATTTCCAGTAAATTTTGGGGAGAAAAATGTTTTTCCGCCTGGGCCGCGACCCTCAGCACATCATCAAATTTCTGGTCTTTTAAATATTCATTACAAACCCAGATATAGGTCTTGATTTGCAGTTCATTTTGGTCCGCCTGGCTGATCAATTGGTCAAAACAGATCCTGGCCTGATCAAAATTCCTCTGGGTCAGATAGATGATCGCCATATTTTTAAGGGCAGCCGTAAAAAAAAGGCCTTTTTCCTTATGTGGATCAACCTGTTTATAAGACACCAGGGCTTGGTCGCTCTTGCCTGAAAGCTGCAGATTATATCCCAATAAAAAATTAGCTGCATTCGGCCTTTGGCTTGATTGAGGACTGGCTAAATAACCCTGTAATAATTTAACCGCATCCTGGGACTGGTCATTCTTGCCGTAATTATCGGCCAGGGTGAGCAAAACTTCACTGAATTTATCTCCGTTGGGAAAAGCTTTTAAGTAAGCCTGGGCTGAGCTGATGACACCATTGGTATCCCCTGACTTAACAGCCATGATGACCGCGTCGTATAAGGCATCACTTTTAAGGTCCATCTGGTCCTGGATGTCGCAGTATTTTAAGAACAGGCCTTCAGACTCTTTGTACCGGCCGGCTTCCTGGCGGGCATGGGCTTCTCCCAATAGCGCTGCTTTTGAGAAACGTGAACCGGGGAAATTCAAAAAAACATTCTCAAAAAAATTAAAAGCATGGTCATAATCCCCTAACCCAAAATAGGCCTGGGCTTTCAAAAAAAAATTTTCATCCGCATCATTGGCATTTTCAGATGAATAAGCTTCCAATAACGCCAGGCCGTCCTTGAATTTTTTCTGCCTGATCAGGATATCCGCTTTCTTGATAAAGATCCTTGCCCTTTCCTGGGATTTTAAAGTTGAAAAGGCAAGTAAACGGTCCAAAAGCGCATTAGCCTGGTCATATTCTTTCAGCTCAATATAAGCCAGCACCGCTGCCAAATGAATGGGAAAATAAGTCTCATCATCCTTGATCTCTTTAACATTCTTATGGTATTCATTCAATAATTGATCGTACTGGCCCAAATTAAAATAAGCTAAAAGCATATTGGCCAACGCATCCTGCGCAAATCCCGTGCTGGAACCTGTCCCCAGGACCTGCCCAAATCCTTTGATAGCCTCTTCATATTGGCCTGATAAAAACTTGATCTCGGCGATCCTGTAGGTCAATTCACCTTTGATAGGATCATCCCCTGCCAGCTGTAAAGATTTTGTATACGCCTCCATGGCATCGCTGTAATGCCCCCCCTGGGCCTGGATCTTGCCGATCTCCTCAAAAGCATACGCCGCATAACCCGACGCACCTGTGACTTGTGAGGCCTTTTGGAAAAAATCGAGGGCAGAAACAGCATCTCCTTTGCCTAAATAGGCCTGGGCCGTGTAATAATCAAAGGACTGGAGCATTTGCCCTTTTAATTGTTGTTGAACATCAATGGAGGTGAATTCTTTTAAGGCATCATCATATTTTTCCTGCTGGAGGTCGATCTGCCCCAAACGCAATAAACTCACCGGCAATTGGTCAGAATGCGGGTAAAGCTGGTTGAATTTATTGAAGGCATCAACAGCATTCTTAAAATCCTGGGACAAGAAATAACCTTCACCTAAAGATAAATAAGCTTCCTGCAAGGATGGGCTCTGGGGATAGTCGGCAATGTATTTCTGGTATTGCAGGATGGCCATATCGTACATGCCGCGCGACAGCAGGCCTTGGGCAAAATCCAGCTGTTCGGATTGCTTGACGGATTCCTGGGCGTACAGAACCCCTGGATCAATCAAAAAAGAAAATAAAATACCGGTGACAAAAACAGACCTTAAGAACATTTATTTACTCTCATCCCTAAGAGTTGAAAAAGAAATATCCGAAAGATTGGAGCGGCCGCAAGCATCCAGGGCCTGGATGACGTATTTATGGTAGGTCAACTCATCAGCACGGATAATAACTTGCTGGTTGGGAAATAATTTGGAGACCTGGGCCAGCATGAGCGCCAGGCCATTGCTGGTAAATTCCTTCTGATTAACAATAAAATGACCATCTTTAGTGATATTGATGACGATCTTGCCGGAACTTTGGGCGGATTGGACGGCTGTTTTGGATTTTGGAAGGGTCAGGTTCACCTGGACTTCCATCTGATTGAATACAGCGATGATCATAAAAAACATCAAGGCCCAAAACGCAATATCCACCAAAGGGGCTAATTGGATCACCGGCCGCAGCTTTTGATGCTCTGGAATATCAAATTTCATAAAGGTCCTTTTATAATTATCGGTTTTGGATGGCCTTGATGATATCCGTACTGTAAATTTCGATCATGTTCGTGATCTGCTGTACCTGGCCCCGGAAAAAAGAATAGGCGATCAAGGCAGGAATGGCCACAATAAGGCCTGAGGCAGTGGTCACCATGGCTTTGGAGATACCCGCCGCCAATAGGGTTGTTTTAACGCTGGCTGATTGCAGAGGCACGGCGTGGAAAGCCTGGATCATCCCCAGGACCGTTCCCAGCAAGCCTAAAAGAGGAGCCACAGCGACGATGTCAGAAAGATAATTGATATTCTGCCAAAGATTGGTCAATTCGGCACGGGCGGTATTTTCCATGGCTTCACGGGCAGCATTGTCCAGGGGGTTGCGACGCTCAAGGCCGGATAAAACTATTTTGGATATGATCGTATTGCTTTCTTTACGGCATATTGTTTGAGCCGCCCCAAAATCCCTGCTTTCAAGCTTGCCCATGACTTCATCAAAAAGCCTTCGAGGGGCCAGCTTATTCACATTGAGCATCATAAAATCATAAATAATGATGGCAACGCCTATAACAGAGAGGAACCCAATGACAACCATGACCCCCCCCGCCGGCCTTCAATGTCTGCCAAAGCGTCATTTCGGTCGGCATTTGATCAGGGCCTACGGAAGGAAGATTGGAGGTCTGCGCATACGCAACATGGAAACCGCCAATGATAAATAACAAAAAAATGAACATGCCGCTTAAAACCGGAAAATTATTCCGGAAAAACTTACCTGAATTCATCATTTGCTGACTCCTTAGAGAGGTTCCACGAGGTGATTAGAAAGAAGATTTAAAATGGTAAGCCGTTTCCAACTATTTGCCGTACATTGCCTGCAACTGCGCAGTGGTAGGGACTTGGTCATAATACTCCCCTTGCGGGCCTACATAACCATTCCCTGACCTTTTAAGGACGACCGCTGTAACCCCACCGCTGTTATTGGGCACATTAACAGTGACGGTGTCTCCGGAATAAGTTGTCGTTGGTTGAGCCACCACCACGGGGGCTGGCTCAACGGGTGCCGGCTCTTCGTACACTGGTTTTTGAATGGTTGATCCCACTGCGGCCCCGGTGACAGCGCCGACGGCCCCTCCAATTAACATCCCGGCCCCGGTATCATGGCTTTGATGGCCTATAATGCCGCCGGCGAGCGCACCAAGAGCGCCTCCGGTAGCTGCACCTTCACCCTCATTATTATATGGATTACAGCCGGAAAAAGCGGCAATGAGAACGAGCACGGACAATGAATAAAGATATTTTTTCATCTTACTTCTCCTTAAATTGAATTGTTACTTTTTCATATTATATCAGATACTAATCTTTTTTCACTTTCATTTTTTGCATTTCGTCTAACCAGTCTTCCCATGAAACATCAGTCGTTTTATCTGTCGCCTGGCAGGTCTTGTTGACACAAACGGTTACGGGCTGGAAACCAGGGTCAATGGACGCTGTACAGCCCTCCAAAGATTTAGAAAGAGGTTTAATGTATTTCTTATTGATCGCCTCCCAATACAAACAACTCTCCACCCCGGCAATACAATCACTATCTGTAGTACACGCTCTCCATTTTTCCGGGATCCCCTGCCAATCTGATTTTGGAGCCGCCTTATCTGAACCTTTCATGGCTTTTTGAGAATCACCGGCTGTAAAACCCGCCTGACAAAAAATAGTAAACAATATATAAATTAAAAAAAAGCTGATCTTCATGAATGAGAAACAACTTCTACGACCCATCTTTTATTCACCCAAAGCCCAACGATCTCATGCGTTGGCCAATGTTCTTTCAAACGTTTGACTGCCCCGCTGATCTCCTGACGATGGATACTTTCTTCTACCGGGTTGCCGCGGCAGTCATAGTGACCGACCACAAAAAGCCTGGTAGATTTATTGACATTAACAGAAATGTTGATGCTGCGTAATACTTCCCCGATGTCTTGCTGGTTGCACAAAACATTGTCCATCCCGGCTTCAGTGATCACATCCACGAAATCCACAGGGTAATTCTCTTTGATCCACTGCAAAACAGGCAATTGGACACGCCCATCCATGCAGTTAAGGCAGGTCGCTCGTATATCCACTCAATCCCCCCTATTCCAGTTGATATTGGGGGGCATTTTACTCAAAAATCTAAAAAAATGCAATTTATATCGAAAGCCTCGACTTTTAGCTCTTACTTCTTTTGCAAAAGAGGGTTTGACCATCACTCGTATTAGCACAAGCGCCAGTCTTATCATCTCCCTTGAGGTTAGTATAATCACAAGCATCACCTTCAGATTTTCCCGAACAAGCATCAATGGCCGCTTGCGAAGGAGCACGATGCGCATGTTCTGCGCCAGATCCTTGGTCTTGCGGCGGATTACTTTGATCCGTAGAATCCTGGCCATAGGAAGTGCCGGTTAAAAACAAAACCGCCAGAACCGCACCTATAAAATTTTTCTTGTTCATTAGCCCTCCCGTTAGCGTGTAATTACCGTTTCCCATAACATTCCCTTTTTATCCTCGCATTTATTGCACAACTCAGGATCTTTTGTTGATAATTGCAAACCAAATATCTTCGATGCGATAAACCGGTAAAAAAAACCTTCAAGCGGCACCTTACATTTTTTACATCTTTTAGTCATCTTAACTCCAATCAAAAAGCCCGCACCAATCTTCTAGCGGGTGAAGATTAAAACCAAGGCATGTCCTCTAGGTTTAGCCAGGTGCGGGAGATAAGTAATTTTAAAAGTATTTATAATGATTTACCTTTTATCATTTAATAACACATATTGATTTTGTCCTTTATAAGCTATCAATCCTTCTCGAATCAGCGCACCAATGCCCATGATAGTGGTAGACCAAGGGATACCATCAAGGTGACGGACTATATCGGTCAACGCAACTTCCTGCTTACCTTCCATAAAATTCAAGATCTCACCCTCAGCTAAACCAATGGAAGTAAATAATCCCTGCTGGGCAGCCAGCTTCTCCCATTCCTTCTCATCCATTAACAGCTCTGTGACTTTTATATTTGACATATAGCAACTCCCCAATCTATCCCGCTACATATTTTTAATCATTGTCATCATTTGAATATCCCTGATGTCCATGATGATGCCTGCAATGTTTCCCATGGCCCCTATGGAAACGGCCGGATTTATGCTTCTGGAACTCGAGATACCGGGCAAATTGTTCCGCCGTCAGGATCTTTTTAACTTCAAGGTCCATGCTGATACGATTATCCAGCATCTGGGCACTCAGCGCCTCCAGCTTGGACTTAAGATCGTTGATCTTATTCACATCCGGTGTCGTTTGAAGAAGTTCATTGGTAATAGCATCTTTGTTGGCCTTCATTTGTTCAAAGGCCGCCTTCTTAGCGTCTTTTTGTTTCTCCCAAATGTCTTTTAACTGCTTCTTCTGATCATCCGTTAAATCTTTGAAGAAACCACCCCGGTGATGAGATGACTGTTCATCAGCAACGGCCGGCTGCCCTCCTGCCATATTGCCGCCATTTCCGTTATCAGCATAAACAAGCGGTGCGGAAAAAGCCAATAACGCGGTCATTAAGAATCCCATGATTTTTGCATTTGTTTTGATCATATGTTCCTCCAGTTTAATTATAAAAAGACCTTTTCTATAGGCGTCTGCGGGTCATTGCCATTGCTGTCAGCAAGATCCACCGGTTCTTCAATTAAAGAGCTGAGATACTCCACTTGATCCTGCCCGTTTATTTTTACGACCGGAGCGCTAAAGAATAACTGCCCTGATAAACCAACCATAAAGATCATTGTCACAAAAGTGGCCAAGGCAAAAGCGGGCCTGGGAATATGGACAAGTGATCTAAGCCTTTCCCAAACATCAGGCTCCAGGCTTTTTTCTAATGGCTGCTGTTGCTGTTCTTGGATAGCCTGTTTGATCTGACCCCAAAGGATCCCGTCAGGGACCTCTGTAGAGGCATTAACAAAGGGATTAACGGCTTCCTTCATGACACTACTCAAATATCCCTGACAGGCATGGCAATGGACCAGATGCTGGTCAATAAGACCTTTTTGCTTATCCCCCATCTGCCCGTCTATATAATCAGTTATAATAAATTCTTGTATTTTTTTGCAATTCATTGCGATCACCGTGCCCTCTGTTACCTTCTATGCCTCTCATAAGGTTAGACAACAACCAGTGTCAAAAAGTTCCATCCGACACACTATTTATCTCTTCCCGAAGCTTTCTGAAGATCTTTAAGGAATGGCGGATCAATCGACGCTCCCAATTTCTCCGCCGTATGAATATCTGCCCAGGCTTTATCGTATTCTTTTTTATAATAATACGCGGTTCCCCGATTGTTATACGCATCGGAAAAATCAGGATTAAGGGCAATCACCTTAGAGCAGTCCAGGATAGCCTGGTCATTATTGCCTTTGTTGATATAGGCAGCCGCCCGGTTGTCATAGGCTTCAATAAAATTAGGTTTTAATTGGCTGGTCTTTGTATAATCTAAAATCGCTCCATCATAGTTACCTCCGTTAAAATATGCATTACCACGATTAAAATAGGCAGCTGTTAAATCAGGTTTTATTTTAATGGCATTAGTGTAACTAGAGATGGCTTGAAACCAATTCCCTTGCTTGGCATACGCAAGCCCGCTCTTGAAATATTCCTCAGCAGTAGTCTCAGCATGGGCAGACAATACATTTAAAAATACCATTCCCATTAAAACAATGATCATTTTTCTAAAACCCTGAAGTTTCATCTATTCCTCCATTTTGTAATCATTAGTTTCTAGAGTATTTGACAATAAAAATAAGCCAAAAGTTCCATAAATATTCAAATTTACCAATACGTAAAACAAAAAACCCGTTGCAAGTATAATACTCGCAACGGGTTAAGAAAAATTAACTTCTCAACCTGCAATTGTGTTATAACCGCTCCCACTGACTATAGTATCAAAACCTTTGCCAAAACCAATTGTCTCACTGTCTTTCCCGCTAGCTATAGTATTAAAACCAGGCCCACTGCCAATAACTTCACTGTCCTTTCCAGGACCTATAGTCTCATAGCCCGACCCGCTAGCTATTACATCACTGTCCTTCCCACTGCCCAAAGTATCGAAGCCTCTCCCAACGCCTATAAGCTGACCATCATTCTGACTGCCTATATTATTAAAGCCGCTGGCACTACCTATGTTCTGGTAGCCTTCACCACCATTACCTGCGCTATTGTAAGCCCCACCGCCACTACCCACGTCATTGTAGCCTCCACCACCACTGCCTATGCTATTGTAACCTGCCCCACCACTACCTATGCTATTATAGCCTCCGCCGGCACTACCTATACTATTATAGCCTCCGCCATAACCGATAGTGTCACCTCCGCCACGGCTGATAGTGATAACTTTTCCACTGCAGACATCCGCAGTACTTATTGCTAAAACCAGAAAGATAATAAATTTTTTCATAACTAGCATCCAAACTCTGATTCTGCTTCTCCTACCTTCATTGGCCCTATAAAAGTTGACTCTACTTCTCCCTGCCTAATTGGCTTTCCAAAGCCTGACTCTACTTCTCCCTCTCTAATCCCCCAAGCATAAGATTTCGTAGAACAAATCCCTGCTAAACCTAATATCAAAATCAAAAATAGAATAAACACTCTCATCATCGCCTCCTGCCCTTACAACAGACGAGTTCCATGTGTTTGTTACTGCTGATTATTTTACTGAATCGTACATTAATGGAAGATTAAAATAAAATTAAGAACGTTTTACCAAGCCGCTTTGCAAAGAAGAAACGATCATTGTCAACAATACAGATGCTGCAAAAAAATAGATCCCATTCTCTGCTTTGGCCGATGCTATCGCCCCTAACTTAAGCCATACGATCATGACAGCCGTTACAAAAACATCTAACATAGACCATTTCCCGAAAATTTCCATCAACAAAACAAGGCCTTTCCTTTGTTCATCTTTTAGCCTTATAAACCAGACAGCAGACAGGGAAACCAGCTTTGCAATAGGAAAAATAATGGAAAAAACGAATATGATGACAGCCAAAGCGTAATACTTTGTTTGCCAAAGATTTTGTATACCGGTCAGGATCGAATAGGTATTACTGTTCCATAATTGACGAACAGTCAAAATGGGCAGCGTTAACCCGATAATAAGCAAAACAATGGAAAGGATGATCAAAATGACAATATCGACCCTTTTAGGGTTAATTTCCTGTAAAGATTGCATCATTTACCTCATAATAAATTGTTAACTTGTAAGCATATTAGTCTTATTAAGCTAACTGTCAAGGCAAACAAAAAGCCCATCTCCATACGGGCAATGACGACAACCATTTTTGCAACATGATCCTCTTTTCAAAAGATAGTCCTTAGTCAAAACCATAAGACCTGATTCATCCCGGTAAAAATCCACATTTTCTTTTAATTGATTTTGTTCCATATTACTTGTTATCACACATAACGGAACCGGCAAATCTGTTATTAAAATCTAGGGAATGTTTATTAAAGCATACTAAATGGAAGGAAATTGCTGGAATGCAAAATTCTTTATTGTCTCGATTAGACTATTAGTATCATCACCTTTATTGAAATACGCCACCGCACCAACGTCTTTCATCGCCCGCGCCATTTCAGCTTCGTGTTGGACAGAAAGTCCGATAATTTTTAAACTAGGATTACTCCTGCATAAGATTTGAGTTGCTTCAATGCCGTTCATGGTGGGCATATTGATATCCATAAGGATTATATCAGGATCAGCGGACTCCGCTTTTCGTATGGCTTCTTCCCCATTTCCTGCTTCAATGACTTCTTTAATAAATGGTTGTGCGAGAAGAAGGTTTGCAATGGCCTGCCGAACAATGAGATGGTCATCGGCTATTAATACGACGATACCGTCTTTGTCCGACTTTTTACTAAAAGCAGTCTTTTCTTTAGAAAGATTTTCTTCCAGGGTTATGGACATTTCTGTATCCGGAACGGTAATCGTAAAGATGGAACCCTCATGAGGAAAAGATGATACTTTGAATTCACCCCCCAAGGCTTTAATCCTCTCCCTTATGCTAAAAAGACCAAAGCCTCCCTTATCATTATTCCCAAGATTAGTGACATTAAATCCGACTCCTTTATCTTCGACGATGACCTCAATATTCCTATTCTCTAACCGGCTCACTGTTACAAAACATTCACTGACGCCGGCATATTTAACCGTATTAAATAGCAATTCTTGAATGCATTGATAAAGCAAAATTTTTATCAAATCAGTGCTGGGCTCTATGTCATCCGATAAAACAAGATGGACGCGTATTTTATGCCGGTCTTCTGTCTTCTGCCTTAGATAACGCAATCCCGCACGTAATCCACCCTCATAAAGGACAGACGGACGTAATTCGGCCGTTAAATGACGTGAGGCATCAATGGCTTTGTCAATATAGGAACGGGCTTCTTCAAAACCGCCTGCATCACTACTCCCCCTACGCTCAATCAATTCTAAACGCATCTTGGTCGCAACCAGATACTGCTGCAAATGATCGTGCAACACCTCGGCCAGACGGCGGCGTTCTTTCTGCTCCACTTCCGTTAACTCAACGGCCAACAGCCGCAGACGCTTGGCTTGATCCTCTAAAACTTGAGTACGCTCGACCACGCGTTCCTCCAAAAGAGAAGTCAATTTCTGTAAATCCTGTTCGGCTTTTTTACGCTCTGTAATGTCATGGGCGATTTTTGAAGCCCCGATAATATCACCGTCGGCATTTCTGATCGGAGAGATCGTCAAAGAAATATCCACCAGGCTTCCGTCTTTACGCTGGCGGAGGGTATCGTAGTGATCGATCCGTTCTCCTTGAATGATGCGCTGCAAAATCGCAGGCTCTTCATTCTGCCGGTCTTTGGGGATAAGAATATTGACAGCCTTGCCAATAACCTCTTCTGCCTTGTAGCCAAAAATCCGTTCCGCACCATTGTTCCAACTGGAAATAATGCCTTTAAGATCTTTGCTTATAATCGCGTCATCCGAAGACTCTATAATTAAAGCAAATCGCTGCAAATCTTTATTGGATTGTTCCAGTTTAGCCGATAATTCTTTTAATTGCTGCTGATTCTCTGAAAGGATATTTTCCCGTTCCTTCCTAATGATGATCTCCGCATCCTTAAGCTTAAGGTCAGTGATGTCATTGATAATCAGGCAATGCCCTGAAAATCCATCAAAAACCATGGCATTTACCGCAATCTGAACCTGGACAAAAGAAGAGTCTCCCGCCACAATATTAAATTCACTGCGGACGATATTGCCCTGTTTAATTTCTTTAAAAAGCTCTTTAAATTTAATCAGTTCGTCGGACGGGAGATACTCAAAGAATGAAGACCCTATTATCTTTTCTAATGGATGTTTTAACATCCGGGCAAAACACTGATTGGAATAAAGAATGGTGTCATCGATTAACGTGACGGCGCCTTCATTCATCTCCTCTACAAGCAAACGATACGGGTGGTCCGCATCCTTTAAAGTATAAATATGGTCAGTGGTTGGCCCAGGCACGATAAAAGCATCGACCTCTCCGGCCCGGATGGCTTCCAGCGCAGATTCCGCTTCCATTAAGCGAGCCACCAATTCTTGTTTAGGAAGATTTGTTAAATTATCGATCTCTCTTAAGTGTTCACTCAAGGCTTTCTCCTTAAATCCAAACCAAACAAAATCTTTTCTGTGCTGCTAAGGTCCCCAATAAAAGTACGTAAAGGTGACGGGAGTTTCTTTATCAATGTCGGCACCGCAATGATCTGTTCCCCTTTGACGAGAGCAGGCTGCTGATATATATCTATGACCTCCAGGCTGTATCGTCCGGACAAATACTCTTCACAAATTTTTCTGATGTTTTGAATGGCCCGTACGGATTTAGACGTGGTCCCGCTTATATAAAGCTTCAAGACATACTTCTGCTGTTTTTCATCACGGTCTATGTTATCTGCCCATGAATCATCAGATTTATTTGAATGTTCGATTTTCATAAATTTATTAAGTCCAGACCGACTAAGGTACGTTCTGTGTTTGACAAATCCCCCAGTATCTTTCTGACCGGCTCAGGAAGCTTTCGAACCAGCGTTGGAATGGCAAAAATTTGATCCCCTTTGGCCAATTGTGGATTCTTAAGAAGATCAATGACTTCGATTTTATATTTACCAGGAACATGTTCCTCGCAAATTTTCTTGAGATTCGAAAAAGCCGCAAGGGATTTTGGCGTTTGGCCGGCCACATACAGACGCAATTCCCAAATACCATTGTTTGCACCAGCGATGCTCTTTTTATCTTTCTTGGAATGACTTTTCATATGCGTTTCATTTGATCCAGGAAGGTTGTGAGAGATCAATGCCTTTATCCGTTAGATGGAACTCCCTGATTTGATTGGAATGGGCCATGCCTCTGGATTTCAAAATGTATACGCCGCGTTTACGCTCTCCCTCTAATTCAATATTTCTTATAAGGATCCAGGTGTCCATTAAAGAAGACAGGCCTAATTCCGTTTCTTCCAGGCTGTCCTGGCCTGCTGAAGTTAGATTCGTAAAAAACCCGGTGATATTTTCTGTTTTTATAAAATCAATGAGCCTCACGAGCATGGCACGCACTTCTGGTCCGGAGGCAGATGTCAGGAGATTATTAATGGGATCAATGACGACAACCTGCGGCAGAAATTCATTTACAATTTTATGCATGACAGCCAGATGCATTTCCAATCCGTGCAGGGTAGGCCTTGAAGAGTGGATCTTTAGAGAACCATTCTTTACATATTTCCCTAAATCTACGCCAATGGAACGCATATTGCGTATGATCTGGTCCGGGGACTCTTCAAAAGCAAAATAAAGGACTTTTTCTCCACGCTTACACGCGGCTTGAACAAAGGAAGCGCCTAAACTTGACTTTCCGGTTCCTGCTGTTCCTGAAACAAGAATACTACTGCCCCTATAATACCCTTTGCCTGACATCATGGCATCAAGTTTCATGACACCACTGGAAATACGTTCGGAGGTTACTGTGTGCGAGAGCCCTAACGAAGTGATCGGAATGACCGAAATTCCATGCTCATCAATTAAAAAAGGGTATTCGTTAGTGCCATGGGAAGATCCACGATATTTAACAATGCGTAAACGGCGGGTGGAAAGCTGATCAGTAACACGATGATCCAGAAGAATGACACAATCAGAAACATATTCTTCAAGTCCATGCCGGGTGAGCTGTCCTTGACCGCGTTCACCGGTAATAATGGCAGTAACACCTTTTTCTTTAAGCCATCCGAAAAGTCGTTTTAGTTCAGATCGAAGGATGGCATCATTGGATAATCCTCCAAAAAGTGTTTCAATGGTATCTAACACTACCCTTTTAGCTTTAATCGAATCAATCGCATGCCCTAAACGGATAAATAAACCATCTAGATCATATTCACCGGTTTCTTCGATTTCACGCCGTTCAATATGGACATGATCGATTGAAATTTTTTTCTCTCTCTCAAGTTTCTTGAGATCAAATCCCAAGGAGGCGATATTGGTGGCAAGTTCTTCAGCTTTTTCTTCAAAGCACATAAAAACACCCGGTTCATTATATTGAGTGGCTCCGCGAACCAGGAATTCCATTGATAATAAAGTTTTACCACAGCCTGCAGAACCGCAGATAAGAGTCGGCCGACCTTTAGGTAAACCACCCTCAGTAATTTCATCCAACCCCGGGATGCCGGTCAAAGATTTTTGCAGAGTAATTTTATCGAGAGACGAATTTGATTTTATTTTAACCATGACGACCTAATCCTTTTAGGTTTAGATTAAAAAGGCATTATAAGTGTCTTCTTCATTTTGACCAAGAAATACTTTAGACCAAATTGAAATGGAAGAGCCTATCCATTAACTCAATATGTCATTTTTATGAACAATATTCTACCACAATGAAGATTAAGAGAAGATTAAGAAATAGGCAACAAAAAAGCCGTTGAAACTGACTAAACTACAATCAGTTACAACGGCTCATGAAAGCTCCCCCGCGAGGGCTCGAACCTCGGACATACTGGTTAACAGCCAGTTGCTCTACCGACTGAGCTACAGGGGAATAAAACTATTTAAAGAGCGATACAAAAAGTACGGTTATTATACTTAAAAAGCTTTAGAAGTCAACCAATCTACGAGAGTTCATGGACATGGCCAAGGTGGAGATGTCCACATATTCTACCGCGGAACCGACGGGGATACCCAGACCGATCCTGCTGATACGCACGCCCAAACTTTTTAGTTCACGGGCCAAATATAATGCCGTCATTTCTCCTTCTGCGTCAGGGTCTGTGGCGATCACAACCTCAGCGATACCTTCATCCTTGATGCGCGTGATCAATTTAGCGGTGTTCAGATCATCCGGGCCGCGCCCTTCCGCCGGGGAAATATTGCCCAATAAAACATAATAGATCCCCCGGTAAGAACCGCTGCGTTCAATGGCCAACAGGTCCTTGGGGCTCTCGACAATACAAATGATCTTGCGGTCACGGTTCGTGTCAGCGCAAACCAGGCACAATTCCTGCTCACTTAAATGATTGCATTGCTTGCAAAACCGCAAACCTTCCTTTAACTGCTGGATACTGTCTGCCAAAGCTTTGACATGTTGGGCATCCTGGGCCAGCATCCAGTAAACAATGCGCTCAGCGCTGCGGCGGCCGATACCAGGCAGTTTTGTCAGTCTTTCAATTAAATTCTCTATAAGCTTAGGATACATGTTTATTTCTGCCCGTTAGGCCATTCTTTGACGACCTTGCCGCCGAACATCTCCAACGCAGACCTGACAACCGGTTCTTCCTGTTTAACACCGGAACCGGCCGTTTCTACCATTTTAAAACTTACTGAAATAGGCGCATTCAATTTTTCAGAAAAAGCCTCTTCGATGAATTTTAAATTCTCTTTGCTGTTCAAACAGTCCCGGGCAAAGGTGTTTTCTTTTGAAAAACCGATCACCAACCTGCCTTCCTTAAACTCACTCGGCATTCCTTCCTGTAAATAAGTGGCTAATGCCATTTTCTGACGGGAAACTTCATGAGTTAAAGCATTCCAGTGCGCTTTGATCTCTTCAAATGTTTCAGCCTTAATGGTAACTTTGGGCGTTGGTGGTGTTGCTGCCTGAATAGGGGCTTTAGTACCAGCCGCAGCCACTGGAGGTGTTGAGGCTATGACACCCGTTGCCCCTCCATAGGTTAATTTGGCAAAAGCGATCTCTAAAGGCATACGCAGGGTTTCCATGACACGGGCTGTCTCCTGGGCTTCAATAAAAAGTTCGATGGCTTTAAGGATCCCGGCAATGGTGATTTTATCCGCTTGGAGAGCCAGGCGCTGTTTAACCCCTGAGGGATAATCGATCAAACCGTTTAAACTGACGCCTCCCACTTTAACGATCATCAAATGCCTAAAATGCTCCGTTAAATCTTTGCCTAATTGCTTGATATCTTTGCCACGTTCAATGATCTGGTTAAAAATATCCAACGCTTTAACACAGGAACGCGCGATCAACGCATCTGTCAGGTCAAATAAGAATTCAATCTCCACCATGCCAAGCATGGAGAACACATCCGCCGCATCAATACCTTTGTCACTTAAGGCACTTAATTGGTCCAGGATGCTTAAGGCATCGCGCATGCTTCCCTGTGCGGCCTTGGCAATGGCGAATAGGGCCTCTTCATTGGCTTTCAAATTCTCTTTACCGCAAATGTTTTTAAGATTATCCATGATGATCTCAACGGGAATGCGCTTGAAATCAAAACGCTGGCATCGGGAAAGGATGGTTGCCGGCACCTTATGGACTTCAGTGGTGGCAAAAATGAATTTCACATGCTCAGGAGGCTCTTCCAGGGTCTTTAAAAGCGCATTAAAAGCATCCGAGGTGAGCATATGGACTTCATCAACAATATATATCTTGTAGCGCCCATAGCTGGGGGCAAATTTAACATTCTCACGAAGGGTACGGATCTCATCAATACCACGGTTAGAAGCACCATCGATCTCGATGACATCAAAACTGTTGCCATTGGCAATTTCAAGGCAGGCAGAACATTCACCACAAGGCTTTAAGGTCGGGCCGTTCTGGCAATTAAGCGACTTGGCCAGGATCCTGGCACAGGAAGTTTTACCGATCCCCCGGGGACCACAAAATAAAAAAGCATGGGCGATACGGCCGGATTCGATCGATTTTCTTAAAAGTTCGGTGATGTGGGATTGACCCACCAACTCATCAAAACTTTGAGGACGATATTTTCGAGCCAAGACCAGATAGGACATAAGTAATGTTTTAAGCTAACCTGACGATGAGCAAGAGAGTTTTCACTAAAGCCTTTTAACCTTTTCTAAAGCAGCTTTTAGATCTGCAAAACGAAATCGATACCCGCTCTCCTGCAAACGGCGCGGGATAACATGAGCGCCTTCCAATAATAAACTTTGGCCCATTTCCCCGAATAATAAACGGATCGCAAAGCTTGGGGTCGGCAATACCGCTGGACGATGCATCACCTGGCCCAAGATTTTAGTAAAACGGGCGTTGGAAACAGCCTGTGGAGAAACCACATTAACAGCACCCGAAATCTGATCGTTCTTGATTAAATGATCAATCACCAAAGGAATTTCATCTAAAGCGATCCAGCTCATCACCTGCCGGCCATTTCCTAAAACCCCACCGATCCCCCACTGGAACGGCTGCCACATCTTCGCTAAAGCACCGCCGGTTCGACTCAAAACAACCCCTAATCTCACGCGTACAACCCGGATGCCGCCTTTTAGAGCCGCATTTGTTTCTTCTTCCCATTGACGGCAAACATCCGCTAAAAAACCATCGCCCGACGGACTACTCTCATCTAAAATTTCATCCGGCGGATGATTGCCGTAAAACCCGATCGCTGACGCAGAGATCAATAGTTTAGGCTTAGAAACCAATGCCGACAAACTTTCACACAAAAGCCTTGTTGACTGCACCCTGCTTGCTAAAATACTTTTCTTATATTCCTGACTCCAATATTCCCCGACATTGCTGCCTGCCAAATGGATGATAACATCAAAACCTTCCAGCAACGCTGTTTCTATATAGTTTGTCGCAGGATCCCATAGGATCACAGATGTTTGAGGATTTTGATAAGCACCGCGGCGAGTGATCACCGCGATCTGATGCCCCTGAGCCAATAAAAAAGCCGTTAATTTACTTCCTATCATCCCGGTGGCACCGGTTATGGCAATACGCATATATTACAATATCTGAAAATCATAACCCCGTCAATCCCTGTCTAAAATGAAAGGCAGCTCTTTTCAGAGCTGCCGAAAATAAAACCAGGAAATCTATATTAGGTCAAATCCCGGCAACAGCCGCTTCCTGTACCGGCGCACGAAGCCCCGCTAATGGCCAAATACTCGCGACCTGTGTGATCCTGAAAATATCCGGTGCAAGACTATCGATGCCCTCACGCCTGATACGTGCCAGCATGGCGGGATCAATATTCATCTCAACACCATTGCCATCTTTATTGTCCTTCCATTTCATTCCATTGGAAGTATTTAAGTCAATACCGCCATACACTGTAGCCATGGCCTGATTATTGTCTTTCGTTTCAGCCCTGAAACGGCGAAGAGCAGCCCTATGGACCCCATGGATATTCTGGGCAATATCTCTCAAAGAAGTTTCAATATGCGGCCATTCTGCGGCTAAACTCTCATGTGATTTTAAGAATGCCCCCAAAGCACGGGCAGGAGGACTATTGATCTCATCTAATTTTTCTCTCGCTGAAACAACGACACCTTCCCTTTCAGCTTTATTATTTATATCAACGGCCTGATGAAGAAGGTCCCTAACCACCTCTATGGCAGCCATCTCCCGATGAAAAGCTGCCACTGGTTTGCGCTTCTCAACAGAAAGGACCCTATCTCTAAGCACAAAAAGTAGATCTTTAATTTCATGACGCGTATCCGGATCTTGAAAATTTATATTTTCATTGGCAATATAATCAGCAAGCACCTGGGCCCCACCTGCTCTTACCGTTGTCCTAAGCAAGCCCTCTGCACGGGCTTTCCAACTTTCCACACTTGACCTCTCAAAATCAGGGATAAGCGCCAAATCAGGATACATCAACTGATTTAAGATAAATTCTGCCTCAGCAAAGGCACTTTCAACAGGATCCCTGTCAGATACTTTAGCCTTTCGCACAGCAACACTGCTCATCGCCGCGCTAACTGCGCTTGCGCTTTCCTGGGATACGTTTAAGAATTTTGTTAATGTTTCAATGAAATCCTTCCTTGTTTTAAGGACACTTTCCCCATTGAAAAGACCTTCATGATGACTGGAAATACGCCTAAATTGTCCCCGTCTTTGCTGCTCCATATCAGCGACCATGTGACTGGTGCGGTCGTCATATTCCCTTTGCCTTTTTTCCACAACTTTAGGATCATCATCAGGCCGGGGCGGAAGGTCAAGGAAATTCAACTCCGCGGCCCGTTCAGCGGCCCGTTCAAATGTTATTTCTCTGGGAAGAGCAATATCAATAAAAAAATTGATATCAAGAGGTTTTCCTCTTAAGAATATTTTTCCTTGTTTGATGGCCTCCCATTGGACCATATTGCGCGGAAAACCATTAAAGAAAATATGTTTTGCGTCTCTAATCTTGGGCTGCTCAAAGATTTTATTAATAATACGAAAGACAGTTTCATCCTCTATCAATGCCCCTTCATCAGTCATGGCACGAAGTTCTTGGGGGTCTATAAGATTAACATATTGGCGGTATTTCTCTTCATCTCCTTTTTCGGGGATTCCTTTAACAAGCCGGTCAATTCCTCTAAAATAATCTCCAGTGACAACCGTTTCAATCTGACTGTCTGCAGGAAGAAGCGTATTCATCTTTTTGATAAAAGCATCCATCAGGGTATCTTTGCCTGCTCCCGGCCGGCCGGTAGCAGTAAAGTGTCCTATTTTCTCATCAAAAGCTTTGACAAAATCCTCATTAATATCAAACCCATCGGTGGGCTCGACTTGAGCCGTTATACCATTTTCGTGATGGATATCGATCGTTTTTTGACGCCGATCAAAATCATGCACTATGCCAGTTAATTCAACAAAACTTCCTGGATAGATAACCATGGGTCTTCTGCTGCCATTGGCCGTTATGTTTATATATTCGTGAAGAATAAAATCGCTACTGTTAAGGCCGATGCTGCCGGTAAGATTGCCCTCAGCATTAAATATGGCAATCACCATATCAGGGATATTTCTCCCATTGAAAGTAAAAATAAGTTTGGCTTCCTTAAAATACTGCGCATCCAGATTGGCTAATTTTATCAGTGCCCGTAAAACATTACGCGTCCTCCCATCCTTCAAATCAAGCGGTGCCACCCCCATATTTAAAGGCCCATCTATGCCGCCAATTTCTTGATATTGAGCAGTATTCAACTCAAAAGCCATTGGTTTGAAATTAACGGGAACCTGCACGAGCATGGCTTGATTAGCTGCAAACATCGCCTCCAGATCAAGAGGCAGATGTTTTTCAATAAAATGCCCCCAATGACTGTCCCCATGCGCCTTCATCGCTTGATTGTAAAGAAAAGCCGTAGAAAGGACAAAGAGGCCGACACTTGCTGCCAATCCCCGGAAAAACCCAAAGATCCTTTGCTCATGTACCGGAGTATCCGTCGTAATCATGGCTGCCTGAAAATTATTTGACATGACAAATCCCCCTGAAAAATACTTCCTAGGGATTGTCTGGCCATCGGCTTTCGTATCTTCCTTTATATAGTTGAACACACCCTTCTTGTAAGCTTTAATGTACTGCTCATAGATCTCTTCCCGTGTTTCTTTGGCTCCATTGGCTATATTGCCTTTGATCGTGTTCTTATCTGCATACACTTGATTAAGTAATGCTTCCTTAAGGTTCTTCTTGTACCAGCTGGCTAAAATCAAGGAATTGAAGATCTGTCGTAAGGTGGAGAAGTTCTTGCCCGTATTGACTTCACGCTCAAGCTCAGGAAGGATAATTTGTTTGACGATTTGGGAGGCTATGGAATGGGACGTATTGACCGCAACGGTATGCTTTTGTAACGCTAAATAATCTTCTTCCAGCATCACCTTTAAATGGCCATCCAGGACAAAAACCGTTTGATTATGCTCATAAACCGTGGCTTTATCGGCCATGATCCATACCTTATTAAAGGTGTTCACCGGTATCTGGCTGGTTCCATACATCTGCCTGGCTTTGGTATAGACCCTGTCCCAAAACTCTCTCCCTAAATTCTTTTCAGGGTAGATTAATGAAGCTGTTAATTGCTTGAGGATATAGTCTTCTGCTAACAGATCATGGCCTAAGGCGGTCTGCCCTAAGGCTTGCGGGATCATCCGGTCTTTTTCATAGGGACTTAGGTTCACCCACAGGTCTTTCTCAGGGATGGTCAAACAAGCTAAAAAATACCTGACCAGACGGTCGCCTTCTTTTTTTAGATCATCTTTATTTAGTCCGCTGTTACCGGTATCTACGATAAAATCAAACAGAAAGGGATTATCTTTATGGATGGTCAGGCCCTTGATCATCGCGGGTTCATACGCCGCACTTAAATTGACCATGGTGCCCGGTGCAGGCAAACCTAAAAGAGAATCAGCATGGGCTTGGGGCTTGGGGCCTAAGCTCGTTAGAAAAAAACAAACAGTAACCGTCAAGCTCATGATCTTTTTAAGCATGGTGATGGGGCCTCTAGATTGTTTACTTGGAATTATTAAGAAAACGTTAACTTTGAAAGAATAACATATTTTTAGAGCTTGTCAAATTTTGAATAACAAAATAAATTATCATAAGACATTGTTAAACAATGACTTATGAATATATTAACAAATACTTATTAATTGAGAATAATTAAAAACTACCAACGGTATAATTCTTTTCGCGGCGGTGTTTTAGGTTCTGGTGAAGGCCTATTAGAAGAAACTGTCTTTGATACGATATTTTTTGATTTATTCTCGTTTTTAGACTTATCTTTAGCGACAAAATCTTTTATCATACTTAGACTGATCCGTTTGCGTGAGATATCGATCTCTGCAACCCAAACTTTAACTTTTTGCCCAACCTTAAGAAAATCCGCCGGGTTTTGAATATATTTATCTGACATGGCACTAATGTGCACCAGACCATCCTGATGGACTCCTATGTCCACAAAAGCACCGAAATTAGTGATATTGGTCACTACCCCGTTTAATTCCATGCCGGGTAAAAGATCTTCCATTTTTTCAATACCTTCTTTAAACTGCACAGATTCAAACTTGGCACGCGGGTCACGGCCCGGCTTGGCTAATTCATCTTTGATATCCAGCAGCGTCGGTAAACCAACACTTGCAGAAACATATTTATGCACATCTATTTTTTTACGCAATCCCTCATCCTTGATCAGATCAGGCACTGCTACTCCTAAATCACGGGCCATGCTTTCAACCACCGCATAACTTTCCGGGTGAACGCCGGAAGCATCAAGCGGATTTTTCGCACACCGTATTCTTAGGAACCCTGCCGCCTGTTCAAAAGCTTTTGCCCCAAGCTTGGGCACTTTCTTGAAACTTTCACGGGAATCGAAAGCTCCATGGGCATTACGGTATTCAACAACAGCGGCAGCTAAGGCCGGCCCCAGGCCAGAGACGTACATGAGCAATTGTTTACTGGCAGAATTGACTTCCACCCCCACCTGATTAACGCAGCTAATGACCACATCATCCAAACTCTTTTTAAGCTTAGGCTGGTCAACATCATGCTGGTATTGCCCCACCCCAATGCTCTTAGGATCGATTTTGACCAATTCAGCCAAAGGATCCTGGAGGCGGCGGCCGATGGACACAGAACCTCGGACGGTGACATCATAATCAGCAAATTCTTCACGGGCCACATCAGAAGCTGAATAGATCGATGCCCCGCTCTCATTGACCATCACCAGTTGGATATTCTCAAGCTTCAACGACCGCACAAAACTTTCGGTCTCACGTCCGGCAGTGCCGTTGCCAACGGCTATGCATTCGATATGATGAAGCCGGCATAGATCTTTGATCGTCTTGGCTGCCTGTTCTTTCTGATCATCTGATTGGCTGATATAAATAGCTGTGTTGTAAAGCAGTTTACCCTGAGCATCCAAACAGACCACCTTGCATCCGGTACGATAACCCGGATCAATAGCCAGGACATTGACCTGTCCTAAGGGAGACGCCATTAATAGTTGACGCAAATTTTCCGCAAAAACCTTGATGGCTTCCTCATCTGCTTCCTGCTTGGTCAATAGACGAACTTCAGTTTCCATCGACAAGGACAATAGACGTTTAAAACCGTCTCCAATGGCCATCTCCATCTGCGCTGCACACAAATTAGATTTTTCCTTCTTAAGAAACATCTCTTGTAGGATCAATACAGCATCTTCTTCAGGGACAAGGACCCTCAACATCAAAAATTCTTCATTTTCTCCGCGGCGCATGGCCAAAACCCGATGGGAAGGCGCCCCTTTAACAGGTTCCTGCCAATCATAATAATCTTTAAACTTGATCCCTTCCTGCTCTTTTCCCTTAATAACTTTGGCATCAAAGCTGCCCTTGTCTAAATACAACTGACGGACAGCGGCACGGGCTTTTGATTCTTCATTGATCCATTCAGCAATAATATCCCGGGCACCGGCCAAGGCCTCATCAATAGAGGCAACTTTTAATTCTTCATTGATAAACCTGGCAGCTTCAATTCTTGGATCAACACCGGGCTTTTGCTCAAAAATAAGCAACGCCAAAGGCTCCAGGCCTTTTTCACGGGCCATGGTCGCGCGCGTACGCCGTTTGGGTTTGTAAGGAAGATATAGATCTTCCAAAACAGCCATGACCTCAACAGCGTTAATTTTCCCTTTCAGCTCATCGGTCAATTTGCCTTGTTTTTCAATGGATTCAAGAACAGCCGCTTTACGTTCATCCAATTGCTCTAATTGCTGCAACCGATCACGGATAGCCGCGATAGCCACTTCATCCAAAGTACCTGTAACTTCCTTTCTATAACGGGCAATAAAAGGAACTGTCGAACCTTCTGCCAGCAAATCAGCCGTAGTTGCGACTTGATTTTCCCGAAGATTTAATTCGCCTGCAATCTTAATAAGATGGATTGGATTCATATAAATACACTCAACTCATAAGTTATTGTGATTAAACAATTTGTGCGATAACAAAAAAGGCCTGCAAATGGCAAATAAAAAACATATATGTTATATTCTAAATAGGATTTGAAATACGCTCTTTAATAACTCGAAAAAGGCAAACTACTTGAAAAAGTAGGACGCAAAGCCGTGAACCTAAACTTATCTGGGGATGAGCAAGGTTGTCTGGTTTCCGAGGCCAAAAAATGAAAAGATTTCTCAAGCTTCTTGCTGTAGTGATCTTTATTATCATACAAACTGAACCCGCGTTCAGTCAAATTTCTAAAACCACGGTGTTTCAAATGTCTGTCACTATTCCCGAACATGTCATTTACAATAATGGCCTTATGGCCGCTCCCGCTGCAAATCATCTTGATCAACTGATCCAGACTCAAACTGTTATTAGGAACAATAAAACCATCCGCCTAACGTCCATCGTGGTGCCATAGTTATTCCTGGTCACCTTCCGCTTGCTTGATCTGCACAGGTATATTAAACATGTAATTCACCCCTTCCGCGACATCTATTTTGTTTTTTAATTTTACCTGCGGCACCATATTAAGCGCCAGGGTATTGATATCAAGGGAGATCGTATGCTGCCCCGGGGAGACTTGCCTGAAATAGAAGGCTCCGTGAGAATCACTTTTCTGGATAACTTTGCCGTCTAAGATCACTTTAACCTTAGCGATGAATTTATCAGCGCTATTGGGGATGCCTGAATTGTTCTGGTCCACAAATACGATACCATAAATACCTGTCTGGCTGATCAAGCCAAAATCAGCGTGGGATCGACGGCCTTGAAGGATCTCAACATTCAACGATTGCGGCGTTGAAAAGATCAATCCGCCCGGGACAGTGTCCAGTACCGGCACTACCAATACCCCCTTGGCGCGTATTTCTATACTGTAACGTCCATTTTTGTCGGTGATAACTGTTTTATCACCGACCTTCAGTTTAACACCCGCAATGCCTTCATCCCCTGGGACAAATTTGCCGTCACCGTTTTTATCTTTGAACACAATTCCTGATACGATACCCAGAGGGTCCCAATACGCTGCCCCGCCAAAAGTAATGCGCACACCCAAATGGACTTCAAAATCATCATACCCCGGTTGGCCAATATGAGAGATGACCTTGCTTGCATCCCCATTGGCAAATACACTTAAATCCGGCGTAGGATTATACGTGAAGCCTGAAGTGATGATGACACTTTCCTGCCCTGAAAGAAAACTATTATTTTCCCCTTGGACACCCAGCTCATCACGGTAGATCAATTGGGAATTGACGGAAAATTTGGGATTAAATTGCTTTTGATATTCAAGGCCTGCGTTGACCACACTGGGATTTGAGTGGCCACCTGAGTCGGGTTGATTCAACCAGTCATATTCATAATTAGAAAATGAAGAAACATGGTCCGTTAAAGGCAGCTGGATCCCCGCTATCACGTCTTCGCGGTCATAGTCGGAAATACCGGAATCCGAAGAATGGCTATTTTGATAACCCGCGCCTGCGAATACCGTTCCTTTTAAGGAATTCCAAATACCGAAACTCCTGGAAATTTTCTGATTAAGCCCGAGGCTTCGATGGGGAGAAAGATCTCCGGGCGTGTCCACATAATTCAGGTCCGAATCACTGCTTAAATTCTCGGTCATATCAACCCTCACATGCCCATTGGCATCATAGTCAAGGGCTGTGCGGTCATCAGGGTTAAAATCAAGCCGGTCCCGGTAGGTCTCAAGAAATGAGCTTGCTGAAACATTCTTAAAATCCGCATCGGTTGTCCATGCGGCCCCCACCTCTCCTAAATTAGAAGGCAAGGTTGAAATAGTTGTATAATCTTTATCAATATCCCTGAAATTAAGACCCGTCCTGAATCCTCCGTCTTCCCATCTCAAGGCCGCCAGCGAGGAATCATGGCTGCTGTCACTGCCTTCTTCCGCATTAAGGGTCAGAAAATCATTAAATTTATGCTGACCTTCGATCGAATACACATGATCGCTTAAATAGGATTGACGGTCCTGGCCATAAGCTGACGCAAAATTGAAAGAATACTGATCAGTGGCACTTTTAGGAAAAAGAGTTAATTGAACAGCATCGATATAAGAATTATTAAATTGTTTTCCGCTGACAGTATAAAAACCCAATGGCACTTGTTCCTGCCCATGGCTGACAGATAAGCCCAATGCACCCCCCATCAGGTCAACATCCGCAAAAGCTCCTCTCAAACGGGTATTAGGCATGGTCAAGGGCGACAGGTATCTTAAAGCATCAAAAGCACGCAAATTAAAATTACTCGTTCCTGCCAGAGGTATTTGGCTTAATCCCAACGTATAATCCTCGAGCTGGGAAAATGAATTAAAATCAGTGTAACTCCCTGAAGCATCCAAAAATCCATAGGGAGTTTCACCGGTCATGGCCATGGTTTGGTCAAATTCGTAACTTTGACGCTTAAGTTCAGGTATATTCTTTCCGGAATAATAGGTGCTCCAGTCATTGGAATACGTAACAATAAACGGCTGGGAGTGCTGGACATTGTCCATCGCTTCAAGAGTGCTGGAGCTGACAGTTTTTGGAAAAACGACTTCAACATAAAATGTATGCCTGCCACCGTCATCCCAAATATGAAGAAAGGTTGTACCGATCCTTAATGCATTGACCTGCAGATGCTCCGTATCAATTGTTTTGACACTGATAAATCCTTCATCCACCACCAGGAACCTTTGTATATCCTTGCCTTCTATAGTGACAGATGAGTTGAGCTCAATGCGTAAGGTCGGCTTGGATGCCGCCCCGCCGGTTATCTGTGCCAGCGAAAGCACCGTAGGTGCTTGTTTAGGATTTTGCGCGGTTACATAAACAATGGGTTTGGGTGACACCGTCGAAGGTTGAAGCTGAGAGACAATTTCAGGGGTTTGCGGGGAAGCCGGCGCCTGGGTCATGGGGACAACGCCTTGAGACAGGATCTGCAAATACCGGTCAGCTTCTTGGGAATCAGGGTAAAAAATGACAGCTATTGTAAAATCATAGGCCGCTTTTTTTACATCATGCTTCTCAAATGCATCAACGCCTTCCTTAAAATAATATTTATAGCCTATCGACTGATCAGGAGGAACTGATGAGGGAGACAGGACCAGGACCACGCCTCTTTGATTTAAAATGGCCAGGTATCTGTTAAGCTCTGCATCAGAAGCATCGTAGGATTGGGCGATCGTAAAACAACGAAGGGCCTTTTGGTCGTCGTGTTCCTTAAAAGCCTTGACGCCTTCGTTGAAATATTGCCTAAAGCCTATGGATTGGTCAGCAAATGCGGGAGAGATAAAAGCTGCCACCAAAATCAATCCACAGACCCCGATTACGGTCCTTTTGATCATAGAGAATCAACCTGATCAGGTGATAACGCGTACTGGGGATCCGCATAATTTAATCCTGAGTATTAACAATTGTATATTGGCCGGAGGCATCCACTGCCAGGCCAATTTCCTTAACAACTACATCTCCCTCTTCCAAATCAGCATTGATGACCAAGGTATACTGCCCTGGATCTAATGGCTTCTTAATTAAGATATCCAGGGGCGCGGATACTCCCGGAGGAACATAGAGCTTTTTGCTCTCACCACGTAAAAGGACCATACCATCCTTCTGCATAATGTAATATGTTGTCCGGGGTATAAGAATAACATTGCCCTGGTTGGTAAAATTGGCAGCAATGCTGTTCGCCTTTAGTCCGACATTTAAATCTGCTTTTTTGACCTTGTCCTTAGGTTCAATGAAAAACAGGCATCCAACCCTTGTGACAAGAGTGACCCCTCCTTCATTCTTAAGGGAATCACTGCTCCGTTCAAAGAACAAGACGCCATAATGCCCCTCCTGGACTTGGGCAGGGGCTGTGACCATATAATCGATCCTTTGCTGGCCAAAGGCAGGCATACTGAACACTTGGGGTGAAAAAGTGACCCACTGACTTGCAGAAGCCGGCGCTGTCCCTGCGGGCAAGAAATTCTTGGAGCCGTCGTAAGGGGCCTTATATTCAAAATCTTCCCAATAAACTTTAACATCCGCTGCCTCAGCAGACGTATTATGGATCAATAAAGACCCGGTGGTATGTTCCCCGCCCGCGACAGCGATGGTCTTTTTACCATCTTCGAGGAACAATTGGGCATAAGACGGTGCGGTGGACATCCCCACCGCACAAAACATAAGAAAAATAATTCTGAAAATCATATAAGCGATCCTTAATTAACTACTGCTGTAACAACCAAAGAACCTGTATACACACCTGCACCATCGGCCGTTGTAAATGGCTGACCATTGGTTGGATCAGCAGGAGCTGTAGTGCTTCCGGTCCATACACCCAAATAGATCCTCAAGAAACCACCGGTAACCTCGGTATAAGCCACATGCTCTCCGCTTAGGTCGATCAATCTTTTCTTGGGGCCATGGGCAGTCAAGAATGTTTCAGTATTGGTCGTACCATTCGACACCTCTTTGGCAAAGGTCGCTGTGGACTTATAACCCAAACCATTGGTGGAGCCGTTAGGATTACTGCCTTCATTATAAGAGACCGTTACATCCGGTGAACCTGACCCGCCTGAAACAGCGAAATCAAGGGCAAAATAATGGTTTGGCAGATAAATATTGTTGGTTGTATTGAACGTCAACGGGTCAAAACTTAAAGCGGTCGTACCTGCAGCCTCGGTGGTAAAGGCATTGGTTGAGGAATTGATGCTGGAAACAGTGACACCGATACCCGTTGCCGACGGGACAGTCGCTGATACCGTGAATGTCGTTGGTGCCGCCCAAACAGGTGCTGCCTGGACCATTAAAAACAATCCCCCTAAAACTAATCCTAACTTGTTTCTCATGTGTTACCCCTTTCTGATACAGTTACTTTTGATTTAACGATAACCTGATCGGTGCTAAAAAATCACCCGGACTCATTTGGTCATACCCTTGCAAACGATACTCGACTTTAAATGTAACCCCGCTTCCCTTAGCATCCGAAGAATAGATCGGATATTCCCCTGTTTTTACCTGAGAAAACTCCACAAAATCTGTCTGTCCTCTTTGGCCTGGGGGTATCTCAACCTGAACATTAAAATACCTGCTATCAAACTGTTTTCCTTGGCTATTGGTCATATCTGATTGAAGGTCCTGGATAACCTGATAGGGCTTGTGGAGATTAGAAAGAACTGTCACCAGGACTTCTTTATCCTGAGGAGGGCTATTGGCAAGCACATGAGAAAAGCTAACACCCCCCGGAGGCGTGGTGACATTCATGGTAAAGACAGGCGGCAGATCAAATTGTAGACCCATAGGGAACTCCTGGGAGTTCTGATCTGTTTGCACAATATATTTGATCCTGCCCACATATGATCCGGCATCCTGCGTTTGGATCTGTTCGGGATTGACCAAAAAATAAATGATAAAATCATCTTCATCTTTATTACTGGAATAAATCAGCGTTCGGCCAGGGTTCAATCGACCGGGGTCCTGGATGCGCAGCCCTTCCGTTTGACCTTGAGCATCCAACTGTATGACATCTGTCCCCAATTCCTCTTCCGTTTCATTTTGGGGCATGCTTTCAATTTCTTGATAGATCCTGATTTCCTGGCCCGTGTTCCCGGAGAATGAAATGTTGACGGAATCTGCTGTTTTTTCAGATGTGTCAGTACCCTGGATGTGTACCCGGTTTGATTGACGGGCAGCCTTGATCATTACCTTCAGACTCGGGCTGGTTTCCAAAAAAACATCAATGGTCACCTGATCACTGGAGGCATTACCCATGCCGCGTACCGTAAAAACAAGCCTTCCCCTGAAGCTGCCGCTGGCATTGATCAAACTTCGGTCTAATGAATATCCTATGATAAAAGAATCACTTGTCCCCTCCTGGCTGGAAGAATACAGCAGCTGGTCCCCCATGCTCAAATGATCTGAATTCTGCAAATAAAGAGTCCCTGAACTATTAGAATTAGACAAGGTCTGGGTTCCAATGGCCTGCAAATTCAAAGCATCTCCCTTTTCATTCTCAATAGGCTCAAGGATCCGTTGAAAAACCTGGTATTGGCCCCCATTAGATGAATTGATACGGATATGGATCTCCTCTTTATTATCCATTTGGGCGTTAGGGACCCTGTTAAAACGCAGGCTATTGCTGCCGTCTGCAGGGTTAACACTCAGGCTGACGGCCGCAAAACAGGCCTGCGTTAGACCCATCAGACAAAATAAGACCGCTATAAAAACTGCTCTGAACATCCAAAACTCCCAACATCAAATTAGTAAGGATTTTTACTGTCTCATCTGCAGATTGATCAAGTAATAATGAGGAAATAAGAGAATATAAAATAATCAGATAATCTGAGAGTATACCATATTTGGGAACTTTTGCAAATTTTCAAGCTAACCCGTCCCACACGATGAGATTTACAATTATCTTCTCAAGAATCAATTTATTTGTTAAGATTTCTGCATGCTCACCCAACTGACCATCCGCAATTTCGGCCTGATTGACGAAATTTCCATAGAATTTGAAAAAAGCTTTAATATCCTTACCGGTGAAACCGGAGCAGGCAAATCCATCCTCATTGATGCCCTGCGGTCTGTCTTAGGTGAAAGGCTTGATACTTCTTCGATCCGTAACCCCCAAAATCCCTGTGTTATCGAAGCTGTTTTTGACATTACAGACAAAAAATTACGTGGATTAGAAATCATCAAGGAGTTCTCCAGCGGGGATGATCATACGATCATTATCCAGCGCACCCAAAGCGCCTCAGGCACAGGCAAGATCAAGATAAACGGCCTTTCGGCCACTGTCAGCCAATTAAAGAGCCTGGGCAATCATCTGATTGATTTCCATGGCCCCCATGACCATCAAATGCTCCTTTCCGAAGATCAACATCTGGTCATGCTGGACCAATTAGTCAATTTCAAGGGCACCAAGGAAGAATATACAGGGATTTTCTCTGCTTATGAACAAACCCGCCATGATCTCAAAAGTTTAAACGACCTGGCTCAAACACGCCAAAGGGACCTGGACCTGTTGACCCATCAAGTCAAAGAATTGGAAGCCCTCCCTCTATCCGAAGAAAAATGCAATGAACTGCTCCAGGAAGAAACTAAATTGAACAATGCCCAAAAACTCCATGAACACATCCAAACCCTGCTGGGGCTTCTCGATGATGAAGAAGATGGCGCCAATGTTTTGCTGCGCAAATCTTTCTCACCTCTTAGATCCCTGACCCAGATCGATGAAAAATCTTCCAGCTTATTAGACCAGCTATCCCTCATCCAGGATCAAACCAGCGAATTGATCAGCCAATTGAATGATTATGCCTCAAGTCTCAATTTTGATGAGCAAACGGCACAAAGCATTCATGACCAATGTGATGCTTATGCAGATATCCGGCGTAAATATGGGCCTACCCTGGAAGACGCGCAAAAATTCTACACAGAAGCAAAGACCAAGCTTGATCTGATCAAGAATTTTGAAGGCAACGACCTAAAACTGCGCGATACCCTTAAATCCCAGGAAAAAGAACTGACGCAAATCGCCCAAAAAATAACAAAAAGCCGTCAAAAAGCTGCTGAAGACCTGAAGATCACGATCGAAAAAGAATTAAAGGAACTAGGCATTCTCCATGTCAAATTTGAAGCACGTTTTGAAAAAGTCCCTTTTAATGCTGATGGTCATGACAAAATAGTCTTCTTCATCAGCCCTAACGCAGGAGAAGATTTAAAACCGCTGGCCCAGATCGTATCTTCCGGAGAAGCCGCACGCCTGATGCTGGCCCTTAAAAAAGCCCTGATCAGGGTTGATCCCATCCCCGTGCTTATTTTTGATGAGATCGATGCCCAGATCGGCGGGCGCCTGGGGACCATCACCGGCAAAAAATTAAAAGAACTCGCGAGCCACCGTCAGGTCATCCTGATCACCCACCTGCCCCAGATCGCTTCATTTGCCGACAGGCATTTTAAAGTCTCTAAATCCGTCAAAACCGGACGCGCCACCACTGCAGTGACCTTGCTCGAGGGCAAAAACCGCGTCGAAGAGATCGCCCAGATGATGAGCGGTACCAACACCACCAAAATCTCCCTCACCCACGCCCAAGACATGCTGGCGCAGGCAAAATAAACGATCAAACACCCGCACATAATGCACGAACAGCCTTTGGAATTAATTTTTACGGCCACTGTTGACCGACACTCGCAGTTGCTCGTCGGGACAACAGTGGCCTTAAAAAATCAATTCCAAAGTCTGTTTGACGCATATTCATGCTTGCTATTTGGCTTCAATTTGTTTTTTTAGCGACTGTAGTTTTTAGCCAAAAGTTTTTGTTGTTGAGGGAACCCTGAGGCTTTAAGCCGAAGGATGTCTAAAATGTTCGAGCTGTGTCTATCTAGAGATAGACACAGCGAGTTTTTTAGACACCGAAACAACAGATAAACTTTTGGCGGCCTGCCGCAGGCAGGTAAAAACGATTCCAGGAGCTAAAAAAATAAATTGAAGACAAATAGCCTGCTATTGATTTCATCCTCTATTTATGTTAATTTATTGGCTTCTCTTGGGAACAAAAATAACTTTTAGGAGCGTGCAATGAAACGTATTGGTATCATTACTTCAGGCGGCGATTGCGGCGGGCTTAACGGGGTCATCAAAGGGGCGGCTTATATGGCCTTGTCCCATGGCGCAACCTGCTTTGTCATCCCCAGCGGCTACGCAGGATTATATAATTTAGTGGATTTTGATTCTCTTACAGAATTGACCCCGGAGCGTTTGGACCGCATCGATGCTAATCTCGCAGGTTCTGAAGCAGGCCATTCCCGCGTTAAGATCAAAAAGATCGATGATGCTGAGAAATACCAGCGCATCAAAAAAGGAATGGAAAAATTCAAACTCGATGGATTGATCATTTCCGGCGGGGATGATTCCGGCAGCGTATTGGTCGATCTGACCGAACATGGCATTAAATGCGTCCACGCCCCTAAAACCATGGACATGGACCTGCAAACCTATTCCGTGGGCGCTGATTCAAGCATCAACCGCATCGCGGGTTTTATCGAAGACCTAAAAACAACAGCCACCACCCATCGCCGCATCCTGGTGATGGAAGTTTTCGGCCGCTATGTTGGCCATACAGCACTGCGCGGCGGTGTTGCTGCTGATGCGGATGCTGTCATCATCCCTGAGATCCCCTGCGATTTTGACATCCTTTACAAGCACATGAAAGAACGTTACTTTGCGCGCATCTTAAGCTCTGATGTGCGTTCAGGGACCTATCTGATCGTGGTCGCTGAAGGCATCAAGAACGCTAACGGCGCTGATATTGTCGATGAAAACGCCCCTGCGGATGCTTTTGGCCACAAACGCCTGGCAGGTGCCGGTGAATATGTCTGCCAGCAGTTGATCAAACGTTTAAAAGCAGATCCCTCCATCAAGGACCTGATGAAAAAAACAGGTATGTATGTCAAGGGCATCAGCGAGGTCCCTGAGATCCGTGCCGTCACTCCAGGGCATTTGGTGCGTTGCGGTCACTCCAGCGCCTATGATGTCAATTTCGGCAAAGAAGTCGGTGCCGGGGCTTTCATCCTTTTAAATCAGGGCATTTCAGGCGTGACTGTTGCCGGTATCAGTAGTGGCAAGATCCGTTACATGGATACCAAGGAAGCGATCAAGCAGCATTTTGTTGATACCCATCAAGTGGCTATTTACGAAGCATTGGGCACATGTTTTGGCCGTACACCTGAGAAAATGCACGCAAAGGCTGAAAAATTACCCCAAGCCATGGAACGGCATTGGTAAAGAACAATTATTTACCTGCCTTGATGACTTTATACAGCCTAAAAGTCTTGTTGAAAAAGACCGTCGTGTGGGCAATGGCAGAAAAACATTTGTCCGGCAGGAAGGAAGATAGAAAATAATAATCCGGAGAATAGATCCGGTTAAACAACACTAAATTAGCACAGTTGAATGATTGCCCCACCGGCGTTGAAATAAATGGCCGGTGCATGAAATAACCCTGCTGGTCCTCGTTAGACGCCACCAGGATATCCTTAGGCAGATTTTTATTGATCCACCCATACCCCTCCTGCAAATCCCTGAAATAAGGTCTCTGCCATGGGCGATTTTTCGTTATATTCTCCTTAAAACCGATGAATTTATCAGCTTGCGGGAATATAAGCGTAAGTAAAATGATTGTCCCAACAACCTTCTTTCCGACTGACTCCGATAAAGACAGACCTTGGTATAAACAATACCAGCCTGCCAGGCTTATTAAAACAAAAGGGATCATCGAGTATCTTACTGAATCAAATGAATAGGTTAGCCAATAAAAAGTCAATGAATACCCCAGGATAGTAAAAATAGCCTGAAAGAAACAAAGTTCAATAAATCCGTTCTCCAGCCTTTTCTTGTTAGGAAGAAAATAGTAAAAGAAAGCAGGTAAAATAAATATCGACATTTGACGGTAAAAATCCCGAAGATGCTGCCCGATGTAGGTCAAATGCTGCCAGGTAAACATAGAACCTAAGGAAACCTGTAACCCAACCTTATTAAGATCATAAACAATTCCCTTGTCGAATCTCGCATGCCCGTAGTTGGCCCCAGGCTGGGCGTATTCGGGATAAAAAGCATGGTAGGACAATAAACAGAACAATTGATAAGACCCATAGGCCAATATAAAACCACCGGCAAAAAATACGGCCCTGTTCAATTTCAGACGAAAAGGATCCTTCCCGATAAAAAGGACAGGTATATAAGCCATAAAATTATAAAGATGGGCGACCCGAAGCAGCATCAAAATGCCATTTAAAATACCCAACCAGAAAAGAGGCCAAGGATGCTCTTTAAATTTCAAAAATAAAATAAAGGATATGAGGAAACATAGGAAATAAAGCTGTTCTGTCCAGGCGTACAACGACGAAAGATAAAAATTACTGGAAAGAACCAGGAATACAATAAATAAAAGATTAAAACAGGTAGGCATCAATTCCTGGATGATATAAAAAACTAAAACGGCATTTAAAGCAAAGATCAGGATATTGACATAAATAACCTGTACGATCCCCCCATGATCAATAAAGAACGAGGCAAAAACAGGATACAGTGGCTGGTAATAGGCCCAAATAGAATGATACAAAGTATTAAAACACTGGCAAAGATTATAACTGACGACAAATCCTTTATGTTCAGCAATATTTTCCGCGGTGCTTAAATAGATGCTGCTGTCTGCGGTATTTAATTGAAACGAAGCAAATTTAGAAAAGATCAAGAAAACACTCGCCCCAATGATCCCAAAAACGAGATATTTAGAAATAATATTAAAAATTATCCGCATATTTTTTTTCTTACCAGGTCCATCACTTCAGCGGGCTTGATATCTTCCATGCAAGGCGCTTTCCCACCACAAAAGTATCCTGCATTGGTCCTGTAAACATAAAGGCAGGGACTGCAAAGATATCTTTTATAAACAATATCTTGGGTTTCTTTTTCACGGCCAAATGGGCCATAGAGATCAATGGAACCAGGCCCCCATAAAGAAATAGTCCGCCCCCCCACGGCCTTGCCCAAATGAAAAGGGCCTGTGTCATTAGTGACAAAAACAGGGATCTGGGACAAAAGGGATAAAAACTGCCTTAAAGAAAGTTTACCGGTCAGGTCAATAATACGTTTGCGTTGCTCTGGCGGTAAGATCCCCAAAAATTCCTGGGAATACGAAACTTCATTTTTTGATCCCGTTAAAATGATGCCCATCTCACTGTTTTCACTAAAAAACAGTTCCACTAAAGAAGCAAAATGCTTTAAAGGCCATCGCCGGCATAAGGCCAGATCACTGGCATGGATGTTAATGGCTATATATTTATTGATGTCCCCGATATTGTAATTTTTTAAAACTTGCAAAAGCTGGGCCCTGTCCTGATCGGTCGTAGCTATTGCCTTTGGGTACAGGTCCTGGTCCTGTATCAGCAAAGTACTGGAGAACATGGAGTATATTTCCAGGATATGCTTGGTGTTATTAAAATACACAGGTACATTGATCAGTGAGTTCCTCCAATACCTGGCTAAATAAAATCCCACCCTCCACTTGGCCCCGGATAAAAACGCCATAATGGTGCTGAATTTAGAGTAAAATTCGATATCAAAAACAATATCGATGCGTTCTTTCCAGCAAAATAAAAGGCTTTGGGAAATTGTTTTGACCAAGACCAACGGGTTTCGGGTATCAATGATCATCACCTTATCTGCCAAAGACAGGATGTCGAGGATCTCTTTATTCTCTCTGAAGGTAAAAAAATAGATCTTTGTATCTTTATATTTCTTCCTGATATTGTTAATGATCGAGGATGACAATGTGATGCTGCCAATGCCGATGAACTTAAGGATAAGTATTTTCTTAGGAGGCAGCTCTTCAGCCGGGATATGCAGGTGGGTCTTATAAAAGGGATGTGTCAGCCGGTACAATATAACTAATATAATGCAGATCGGGCCGCCCACCCAATGATCGATGAATTTCAGGATTGTGATCTTATCAATACGCATAGTTTGCTTTCAAACCTTTTTGACATAAAATTCCTTTTAATATTAACATTTTGCCCAATATTTATAAATAAAAGTTAATTATATTTGATAAAATCAGATCTGGTAATATCATAAATAACATGCCAAGCGCATCATGCCTTGTTTGCTCATCTCAACAGCCCAGCCAATGTCTTACCTTAAAGACATCTGCCGGAAATATCGCCTATTTTCAATGCCCCGAATGTTCCCTGATCTTCCAGGACCCGGGGGTATCTTTTAATGCAGAAGAAATTTACAATGCCGATTATATCCAAAAACGCAGCCAGGACCCCGGCCATCTAAGCACCACCACTCCGAGAGTCAAAACAGCAGAACATTACTACCGTTGGGTTGAAAAATTTGCCGCTAAAGGGAATTTATTGGAAGTCGGATGCGCTACAGGATTAGCTTTAAAAGTCGCCCAGACCCAAGGCTGGAACGTATTTGGGGTGGAAGTCAATGAACAAGCAGCCCTCATGGCCAAAGACGTGCTCAAAGCAGATGTCGTGCGGGTGGGCCATTTAAACGATGGGATGTTCCCGGATAATTATTTCTCTCTGGTAACTTTATTTGATGTTATCGAACATATCCCCCATCCTGTTGAATTCATGTCCTTGCTGCACAAAAAAATGGCGCCGGGAAGCCATATTTTGTTTGTCACTCCTGATATTGATACTTTAAGCTTCAAGGTCCTTAAAGAAAAATGGCCTCATTTTGTACAGGAACATCTGGCCTTATTTTCAAAAAACAGCATGGACCGGTTATTAAAAGAAACAGGCTTCAAGCCCAAAGCCCACGGTTGGGCGACAAAATACATCAGCATTGATATGTTACGGACACATGCAGCGCATCATCCCAATGCCCTGTTCTATAGGCCAATCAGCTGGTTATTAGGCAATATCCCCGGCCTTAAACAAACCGTGTTCCCCTTCAATCTTGGCGAGATGTTCGTTTTAGCAGAAAAAATATCCTAATAAAGAATAGTCGTTTGATCTTATCGCCGCATCAGCACGATACTGCCGTAACGTTTAATGATCTTCCAATGACTATTGACCAAGAACGACTGTATCCTTTGAGAGATCACTGGGGGCATAAGCATGTATTCATTCTGCAGCCAAGGGTCCTCAAAATCAATTAATGCATAGTGCACCTGGTCCGGCAAAACAAAAGATTTGCCGGTATTTAACTCACTTATTTCAATGGCTTTGGGGTCTTGATAAGACTCATCATAAACTTTATGAAAAGCATATAACTGATCCCGTAAAGCTAACGGTGAGAGATAATCAAAGGTCGCTATCACTCCTTCGTGAGGCGGAACTGCATCAACAAAGGCCCAACGCATGGCATCTAAATGGTCAAAATGATAATCCAATTTACTGCGGAATTGATACCGGTAATCGTATAAATTCGCCAATGACAGGGCGATCAATAAAACCAGGATCATATTAAAGATCTTTCCGCTGAACCTTTGGCGGCATGATCTTAACGTACACATCACAGCCAAAAAAATAAACGGAGCTATCGTTTCACCGTAATGGTAATAGATAGAGTGCTCGGGCGGCTCAACAGAAAGCAGATGCTGCAATAAAATAGGAAATGCTAAGAACAAAATTTGCCAGCTTATTAAGGCAGGCAAAAGCAAGGGGCCAAACAAGGCCTGGATATACCTGCCGTTCAAACTGGTAAAAACAGCATGAACGATCTTTTGCGGTTGGGCGAATACATTAAAGATGATCTCTCCGACACTATGGCCTAAATAAGCATAGCGAACAACAAAAGGATGGTACGTCAAATGACGGAAATACGGGACCACCACAATAGACATGGCATAGAATACCGCCGCCCCTAAAAAGATACTGGACCAAGCTATTTTGGGCGGACAATCTTTACGAAAAAGTCCGTACAAACCAAAAACGCAGACAAATAAACACATGTTCTCTTTGATCAGCATCAATAAGACAGAAGCTACAAAAAAGGACCTCCACTGCTTCTTTTGAAAGGCCATGAACATCCAAAACAAGAACGGCGGCGCAAAGCTCTCCGGATTATATTCATAAAGTATCGAAAAAATATTGGCTGGAAACAAGATGTATAAAACCATCAAGATCAACGCCGTTGATTCACCCAGCGCTTCATAGGCAATCTTATAGAATAAATAAGCGGCAACGATAAAAGCTGTTAACTTTAACATCACCAAGGTCAACGGATGCGGTACCAGGGCAAAAAAAGGCAGCGTCAGGAATGTGATGATATAGGAATGATCACCAAAATAATTGATCCCTGTGACTGAAGTGTATTGTGAACCGTGGAGCAGCTGCCAGCAGGCTTGGGTGAAAAAAGCCAGGTCCCAATCATAATAACCCAAGTGATCATATTTATAAAACAGCAGGGTTGTCCAAACTAAAAAAGTGACCGCACATATAGCTAAGGGTATACGTTGACTCTTCAACATTTCCAAGGCCCCTTTGAACAGCATAAAGTGGCCAGCAGAAAATAAAATGTACCGGCACCTGCTATCAAAGCTAAAAACGCTAACATATAACTTAAAACAAAGGTCAGGGTATTTACGAACACCAAGCGCACTTCATGCCGTCCTTGAGGGACAAAAACAGATTTAAATGCCGTGAAAGCCTTGTTCACGGTTGTTGATGTTCCATCCACATAGGCATTCCATCCGGGATAAAATGAGTCAGCATAAAAAAGCTGGGCCCCTTCCTTTTTCTTGATGTCCGCAGAAATGACAAGATTATCAGTCGTGAAATCTTTCACGGAAACAACGCCCAATTCCTGCTGGTCCCCCACCTCATTTCCCAAAAGCCTTACCTTTGGAGCCGTGCACCCTAAAATACGTTTTCTTTGATCGTTATTCAGGATTTTAGAATTTAAGAATTCATTGACATAAACTGTCAATACTCCGGACTTAGGTATTTCATCGCAAGGCTCACTCTGGGCAAAGGTATAAACAGATTCATATTGTGCGGAAAACCCATTGATCGCGCCTTTCTGCAAAAGGAATGCCAGCGCCTGACGGCCTGCAGGTTCCTGACCTCTTTGTTTAACGTAAGGACATTCATTGACTCCCACACTTTCAAAACCCGCTGACACTTTTGGAGGCAATGCAGGCCATCCATTACATAAATCTTTCTGGAACATAAACACTTCGATACATAAGGCCCCCATCAGCAATACGGCAAAAGCATATTCAAGAAAATGGATCGGCACAGGCTTCTCCGTGTTTCTACTCCAGATTTTAAGGACACAGCGGATACCCAGCCATATCAAAAATGCCATAAAATACATGATCATTATTGAAATGATGATACTTTTGTCTTTAAAGACGCTATTATCTGCGTCCATCACCCATAGACAAATACCCAGGGTTAAAAGCAATCGCCTGATGCGAAGCTCTCTGGGACATTTTAAAAAATCTGCCAAGCCAAAACCTGCCCCCAAGGCCACACAAACCTTGATGATGGGATAAACCAGGCCGATGTGCCTGTAAAATTTCATTCCTGGAAAATAATACGTCAGGTGCGCGATCATCCCTCCGAAAGACATCCCCAGCAGAACAAAAAAAGCAGCTACTATCGCCACGAAATATTTATTCCTGACAAAGACAAGGGCCCAAATAAAGAAAATAACCGTAGAAAAACCAACATAGGCCGTATTATCCTTGCCCGCGCCCAGAAATGTATGAAGCGGGGCCCGATAAAGGAACCAGGAGATAACAGAATCAAACGAAGCATTTCTACCATGTGTTAGGAATATCTTAAGCGAATTCGCTGCCCCGGATGTGGATGAACGATGCAAAACGGCAATATGTTCAAAAGAGCTCTTAAAGATCAGTACATAGACAGCCGCCAAAACAAAGAATAAACACATGACAACCGCATCAAGCCGGCGGCGCGGCCAAATGTACTTCCACGCGTCGTGATCATAGATGAATAAAACAGCAAAAACGGTGCAGCCCAAAAAGAAAAACATAAAGCTCATATAAAACCAGATCCCCAGAGACCAAAGAATGCCGATGATACCCAACATCCAGAAGTACACGGAGCGTTTGCGTTCAAAAAATAAGAATAAGAAATAAAGCGCCAATGGAAAAAATTCATGGATCCGCAGGTTCCAAAATATCTGGTAAGCCCATTCCATGCTGCAGAATGAGGCGATACAAACAAAGAGAACGATCATTCTCTTCTCAAATAACATCCTGGCCAAATAATACATGCCCAACAGAAAGGTCAATTGATCCAGGAGGGCTGATATTTTAAAAAGGAACATGACATCTTTGACGCCAAAACAAGCCCCCCAAAAACCTGTCAAATATTCCGCGGGCGATAAAACACCCAGCTGAAATAAAGCGGCCGGCATCCCATAGGCACCATAAGGCATCCATTGGGCGATGGTATGACGGAAAAAATATTCATTATAAAAAAAATAAAATATATGAAAATTGTAAAGCGTGTCGTGCTGAGGGATAAATAAGGGATTAAAATAAGGAAGATTGATCAAAAAAACGCCGGCAACGAGAAAAAGGAAAGTGAGATCAACGCGTCCCGATATACTCCTGAAAGGGCCCAAGTCTACCTGCCTTCTTTGAATATTGCTTCAATGATATCTGTAGCGATCATGGATGCTTTAGGCCTTTGCCTGGCCGCATAATCCCCTGCCTTACCATGCCAATACGCCGCCAGCTTTGCTGCTTCAAAAGGGACAATATCCTGGGCCAATAAAGCAGAAAGCATGCCCGTCAACACATCCCCGCTTCCAGCTTTCGCCATGCCGGCATTACCTGTATGATTAATATGCGCCCTTCCCTGTGAAGAAGCAACAACTGTCCGATGTCCTTTAAGCAATAAAATACAATGATGCTTGCGGGCAAAATCACAGGCAATCTTCGATCGGCTGGCTTCTATTTGCTTCGGGGGGCAAACCTGTTAATCTGGCCATTTCCCCCACATGCGGCGTTAAAACACGTGCACCTGCTGCTTTCAGCAAAATAGTTGTATGTCCTGATAAGGCGAACAAGGCATCGGCATCAATGACCAATGGTTTAGGGCAATGAATAATGACCTGCCGCGCTAATTGCTGGGTGGAACTATCACGGCCAAGTCCAGGACCAATAGCAAGGGCGTCAAATTGATCCCATAGGAGCTTAATCTGTCCATACGCCTTAAGAGAATAGGTCCCGTTTTTATTCTCTGCCAGAGGCTTGGTCATGATACAGTTGGAAATTTTCTCTTGAAGGGTTAAATTCAAGGATTTAGGGACAGCCGCAGTCACCAAACCGGCACCGCTGCGCAGGGCTGCCAGGGAACTTAGAGCAGACGCTCCCAGCATCGATGGAGAACCAGCGATGATAAGCACGTGACCAAAGTCCTTTTTGGATGATCGAGGATCAATCCTCGACAATGGCGCTGGCAGCGGCATAGTCCCTACTATGGGAAATGGAGATCAGAAGTTGATGTTTAAAATCTATATTGTTAAAAAGACAGACAGGTTTACCGCTGGTATCATTGATAATGGTGACATCCTGCCAGGTCAAATGAGGCATACCCACCGCTTTAAAAATAGCTTCTTTGGCTGCAAAACGTCCGGCATAATGCCGGTAAGGAAATTTAAATCGTTGGGCATGCTCGATCTCAATGGAAGTATAAATATAATTCAAAAAAGTATCCCCCCAGCGTTCAACCGCCTTCTGAATCCGGTCAATTTCAATAATATCTATACCCGTTCCTAAAATCATTTAATAATGGCTTTCATTTCACTGACAGCTTGCTTGAGCCCTACAAAAACAGCACGGCTCATGATGGCATGGCCTATGTTCAATTCTGACATGCCTTTGATACGGGCAATGACAAAGGTGTTTTCATAATTCAAACCGTGCCCGGCATTGACCACCATGCCTGATTTTCGGGCATAAAGGGTCATGGCCTTGAGTTGGGCAAATTCATCAATGGCCAAACGGTCGGCAAATGCGCGCGCGAACGGGCCTGTATGCAGCTCTATGGCCTTGACACCTATGGACAAAGCTGCATCTATTTGCTTTTTATCCGGCGCAATAAAAAGACTGACATCGATCCCCGCCTTCAAAAGCGCCTGGGAGACCTTCTTGATCTTTTTTAAATTAGCCACAACGTCCAATCCGCCTTCTGTCGTGATCTCCTGACGGCGCTCCGGCACCAGGGTCGCCTGGTCTGGCTGGACAGCCAATGCTACTTTCACAATACTGTCTTCAATGGACATTTCCAGGTTAAAACGGGTCTTGACTGTTTTACGCAAAAGCACGATATCCCGGTCCTGGATATGCCTTCTGTCCTCACGCAAGTGGGCAACGATGCTATCGCAGCCTGCCTGCTCGCACAAACGCGCTGCCAGGATCGGATCAGGGTCGAATTCACCCCGTGCCTGGCGTAAGGATGCGATATGATCAATGTTGACGCCTAATTTAACCATGCATCCCCTTTACATAAAACCAGGTGATCACAGCCAGGGCCAGGGCCACTAATTTCAACACCAGATTTGAACTAAACCAGTTT
>Ga0206883_1008_pt1 | contig 54175 bp, 40 predicted proteins | sample Alteio_BWOrgCont_2_FD_152910 | JGI IMG/M metagenome (GOLD analysis project Ga0206883, IMG submission 152910) | Enriched cells from forest soil in Barre Woods Harvard Forest LTER site, Petersham, Massachusetts, United States -... | ecosystem: Environmental > Terrestrial > Soil > Temperate forest > O... | reverse complement strand
TGAGATCTCAGGTCGTGAGCGGCTGACAGCCATGGAAGGCTTGCGCGGGGTCGCCGTATTTCTAGTCTTTCTCCAACACTACTGTCGTCAATCACTAGAGATCGGTCAAATCTCTGGCGGCACGTTACTGTTTGCAGAGGTCTTTCGCAATTTCGGCAACCGCGGCGTGGAATTGTTTTTTGTCCTCAGTGGGTATTTGATTTATGGAATTGTCCTAAAGAAAAAGCCTAAGTTTCTGCCTTTCATGGCGCGCCGCGCGCAGCGGCTTTACCCGGCATTTGGGGTCGCGCTCGCAATCGGAATCGCCTTGGATCTACTGCGCCCTGTCCACAAAATTCCGCACGGCGTCGTGGATGCGACGACGTATATATTGGCCAATATCGCCTTTCTGCCGGGGCTATTTCCTATCGAACCACTTTTCGCAGTGAATTGGAGTTTGAGTTACGAGTGGTGGTTCTATGCATTTATCGCGGGGCTGTTTTCATTATTCCATCTTGGTAATGTGAAGCAGAGGAAGCGTGTGGCGCTGGTCGCACTTCTGGGGCTGACGCTCGTGGCGCTATCGATTGCGCACGTACCAGGAACACCCACCCGCGGACTGTGTTTCTTGGCGGGCATGCTCCTAGTTGAGGCGAGAGTGGCAGATGCGAGGCCCATCCGGCCGTTAATCGCTGTGGGGGGCATCGCAGCCATCTTCGTCGTTTTTGCGGTCTTTTCCCTATCAGAATGGGGAGCGGCCGTTTTACTTGCTGCTGGATATTTCGCTCTCTGTTCTGCATCGATCCATAGCCGCAATGTTCTCTCTCGAATGCTGTCGGCAGACTGGCTTAGAGCGCTGGGAAATATCTCTTATTCGTTTTATCTCGTTCATGGCTTTGTAACGGTCGCTTGTGTGCGCCTGTTGGCTCGCGCGTTAGCGTCACTCGATCGTCCGAACATCGTGTTCTGGGCAACCATCGGACCGGTATTCATTCTTGCTTTTTGCGTTGGGGCAGCTCTCTTTCTAGCGGTGGAAAAGCCGTTCTCGCTGAAGGTAAGGATTTCCACCGCAACTTCTGCTTCGCCTAAAACGCTGGTTTAGAACGGTATGAGACAGTGGGTTCCTGGCTGGGCCGTCAGAGCTTGTGTCACTTATGCGCCATGTACACGTCCACCGGGCCTACTCCATCGACAGTTCCTTTGCCGGCGGTTCAACCTGAACCGCGCCGACCGGCAGGACGGAATAGCGCCGAGCGACACTATGCCTTATCAGCCTGCGCTTAATCCGATGCTTGCGACATTTCCCAGATACGCCGCATACGCCCTTTCGACACGATCACGGTCGCATGGGAGTGGATGGGGTAAGCACATCATTCACAAAAGAGTTTAGCCAAAAGAGCCAAAGAGAAGGGACGCGCCTTGTTAAACTGGCCGTAACGATATTTTAGATTGACTGTAAGAAAAAATGACAGTTTTGTGTCTGCATTAACTATAGAACGGCTCGAATTGTTGGATATTTTCTGTGGCACAGGGTTTGCTTTGTGACTTTGTGCGGTTGAGATGCTGAAGACGCTGTTATCCCAACCGGATATTCGAATCTGTTGCTGACAGCCAAGCGAAGATTTGGCTCACCTGAGGCTCCGGCTGCTTTCTTAGGAAGCGCCAAAGTCATGGTGATTAATAAACGCCGTGGGAGGTCACAATTGCTGGACAGAACAGGCGGGGTAGCACGCGATACTAACTGGAGCGTGAGGCGGAGTTTCGTTGTTTTGTCTCTGGTCGGTATCGGCGGCTGGTGTCTTCTGGCGGGCGTCATCTGGTTGCTCTAGTCTTTGTTCAGCAAAACATTTTTGGTTTGTCTGAAATGGCACGGAGAATGCAGCCAACAGGTCGCGCATGATATTGCGCCTGGGCGGCGCTTTTGAAACACTGCCACTTCGACCCGGCTCTTGATCCGCAACTGCTCATTTTCCAAATTTGAGCCCAAGCCTGGGCGCTGTGGCACCCCATGATCCGTGCTCGGACCGGCCGCCCCGGCATCATTTCTATGCACTGGTCAGTTCGCCGTCACACGTCCTGCATCGATGGGGTCCCGCCGAAGCGAAATCTGCGGGCATACCCATCTTGGAGCCCGGATCAACTACGTGGTATCCAGCCCGTGCTGTTCGGGAGAGTTGCAATAATCCCGCCCATAGTCTTTCTGACACCAAGCGAAAAATGAACAAACCCAGGCAGATACTTTTTATTTCGAGCAATTTCCCGCCCGTGGTCGGTGGCTCCGCGGTCGTTTATGACCAGTTGTGCAAGAACGCTGGCGGCGAAATTGTCGCCCTGAGCGCATCACACGATTACCGAACCGGCGAACCCTGGCAGAACGTAGCGCAAGCGGACGCCAAGCGCGGCTATTCAATATACAGGTTGCCCTTTCTAAGGCCGCCGGTCTTCGAAACGGATGCTACGGGTTGGATCGGACGCGTCACGCGAATAGTGATGCGAGACCTCCCGGTGATGACGCGGCTGCTCGGCTATATCGTGATCCTGATGCTGCGTCACAGATGTAAAGTCGTTTGCCTTGGTGAGCTTGTGTATGGCGGTTGGCTTGTGTTTCCGCTGCGCTATATTTTTCGCCGAAAAGTATTGATCTATACACATGGAGAAGAGATTTCTCAGGACTCGGAGAATTTACTTTCTCATCGCCGAGGTGCGTTCTTGCGGCACGCGAACGGTGTAGTGGCGGTAAGCCTTTTTTGCAAAGGTCAGATCATCACGAAATATCATATCGATACGAACAAGATATTTGTAATCAACAATGGCGTTGACCTGGAGGCTTTCCATTGTGGGCCTCCGAATCGCGCGATATGGCCCAAAGCAATTCGGGACAGGCGTATTATCCTATCTGTTTCCCGGCTGGTCGAGCGCAAGGGACATGAAACACTAATTCGCGCGATGCCGGCGGTTTTGGCCCGCCATCCGGACGCGCACTGCGTCATTGTCGGCGGCGGTCCACTGGAGGACCGGCTCCGGGAAATCGCGGCAGAGGTCGGTGTCGCCGAGCAATGCACCGTGTTGGGGCCTGCCCCGCACAGTGACGTGACCGAGTACTTCCGGAGCTGCGATGTGTTTGCATTGCCGTGCCATACCTTGAAGGACGGCGATACGGAAGGTTTCGGGTTGGTCTTCCTGGAGGCCGGCGCGTGCCGAAAGCCCGTGGTGGCAGGTATAGCGGGTGGTACCGTGGAAGCTGTGGCCGATGGTGAGACCGGCCTGCTCGTTGACGGAACCAGTGCCCCAGACGTTGCGAACGCTCTTGACCGCATTTTGACTGATCCCAAACTCGCGGAGAGTTTGGCCGACGAGGCTTGGCAGCGCAGCCAAGGACTAGGCTGGCGCCAAGTTACACAAAAATTTCTAGAAGTCTGCCGGTTGTCGCAACCGGCATCGGGAGAACCTTCTTACGCGCCGGCAAGAATGCGTGAAGCGCTGCCGCGGGATGCTGCCAAAAAAATCGTTCCCCAGCTGTTGGTCACTGTCGATGTGGAAGAAGAATTCGGATGGGAAGAGTTCGACCGGGCGCGCCACGTCGTCCGGGGGAGTGAAGCGCTCGAGCAGTTCCATGCAGATTGTCGGTCGGTAGGCGTAAGTCCGGTATATCTCCTGACCTATCCTATCTTGGTAGACGAGAAATATCGTTCCTTTCTGAAGCGCGTGATCTCGAATCGCGAAGCGGAGCTGGGTATCCACCTTCACTCCTGGACTGTTCCTCCTTACTGGGAGCAGGCCAACGCCTTTACATCTTATCAGTGCAACCTTCCTGAGCATATTGAGCGCCGCAAGCTAGAAACGCTTTGCCGTGTTTTCGAAGAATGCTTTGACCAACCGGTGTATATTCATCGGGCCGGCCGATGGGGGGGCGGAGAACGTACGTCGTCTTTGTTGGAGAGCTTTGGCATATCAGTCGATCTTAGTCCTTCGGTAGGCTACAGCGATGTGGGAGCAGGGGGGCCAGACTTCAGTAATCTCGACGGCGCTCCGTTCTGGAGCGGTGATCAGCGCAAAGTGCTGACAGTTCCCGCTTCGTCGGTGAATTATCTTCGCGGCCCGCGATGGCTTTCTTCGGCAGCTTTTGGATCGACACGGAACTGGCCGTCTCTGCAGACACGAATGCAAAGACGGGGAACACCGGTCAGATTTTCACCAGAGAATGCCAGCGAAGCTACACTGTTTGCGATGGCGCAGGAGCTCGGCATGCGGGCTCTTCCGACCGCGGTGTATACGCTGCACAGCACATCGCTATATTCGAGTGGCAATCCCTACTCGAAGGGGGATGGAAAAGCGTTGGATTTGCGCCGCCGTTCGGTCAGGTTTCTGGCCCGGGCGATTGATGCCAAATTACTCCAGCCAACAACATGCGCTCAGCTATTTGAACTTGCGCGAGCCGCCCCGAGCACTCCATAGGGCGAAATAAAAATGCGGTTCAATGGCTTCCAGCGCGATGTGTGACAAGCCATTGCGCTGGCCTATCTAGCCGCTAGGCGTCTGGCTGTGAAGCGATCGCCGACCAACAAGCTAGAGATCCCGGCGCCAACCTTGATGGCAGACCGCGCAGTGAATTGTTTATTTGGTTTCGCAACGGCAAACGTGATGGCCAACGTGCAAGGTTAGAGCGCCCCAGCGAGCCGATGATTGCATAATCAAGAAGTAAATTTTCACACGTCTCGACGAAATTGGTGGAGGGGATCGTGATTAAGAAAAGTCCCTCCAGTGAGAGAAAGGCCACAATACGCTGCTGGGAAACCATAGGCGTCTTATTGAGGTGAGCTAGGAGCGTATTCCAAGTCAACGATGCCTACGGCTGGCGACGGACGAAGCCAGACGAGAACCTAGCTCAATCATCGGCTCTTCGATAAACTTATACGTTATCCACGAAATTCCGAACGTGATAGGGACGGTGACCACAAATAAAAGTATGCACACAACAATCGCTGTCACTCCCACTTGGTGGCGCGCATCAAAGATCGGGAGGGCGGCCAACTGATGAACCACAAAGAAGTGGAAGATATAAGCACTAAAGCTGACTGTCCCGAGCGCGCGTATCGGCTTGTTCACCCATACGCTGTGTGGATTCGCTGCCAATAAGATCGAGAAAAACATCAGGATGATGGACACGTAGAAAATTAGGGGGGGCTCTTCATTCGAAAAGTAGCTCGGAAGCATCGTGGGATGCTCTCCCAGGACCACGATGACCGCAACGCAAGCGCAAATCTGAAGGCTAGGATACCAACGGGCCCATGCCGGAGCGCTGGTGTTGCGAAGCGCATCGATGGTGAAGAACAGCAATGTTCCAAGAGCGAACACGAAAAGCTGATTCGGTAGCCAAAAGTATAGAAAGGTTGAAGTCGCTGGCTCACCGTAATGGCGCAGGAAATAACCTTGCGTCAGGTCATCGGCTGCTACTCCTATAGCCATTGAGATGATGGAAAAAATGATGCCGGCGCGAGGCGTTCGCACCAATGTAACAATCAGAGGAAAGAGCAGGTAAAATGAAAACTCAACGCTTATGCTCCATCCGCCAGGAACAACGCGCCAACCATCGTCTAACGTCGAAAGAAGTACGGGGTGCCACGCGTTGATAAATGTGATGGTCGCTAGGAACTGACGCAGATCGAAGCCGCCGATAGGCGGTTCGACTAACAGGTAAAATAACGCTGCCAAATAGTACATCGGCGCGATCCGGAAATAGCGGCGTATCCAGAATCGTACCGGGCTAGCAATGCCCTTTTTCTCGTCGGAGCGCCAAGACATCATCAGCGTCACGCAACTGACAAGGAAGAAAAGTTGTACTCCAGTCCATCCCATGTTGGTGAGCTTTTTAATCGGATAGGGGAGCTCGGGGAACATCCCTCCCGTATGGGATAAAATGACTATGAGAACGGCATAGCCTCTTAGCGCATCGATATATGGATACTTGATGACTTTATGGCCATGGGCATTGCCCGTCGCTGGTAGAGAGGATGGCGTCAGGGCAGCACTATCGACGACGCCGATTGTGTCTAATGTTGACATCAGTTGGTCTCTCCAGACTCTAACCTAATCGATCTAACAGCAGGTTGGCGATACCTAGGACGTCTCAGGTTATCCCTGCGACGTCCAGGCATCACGGGTTCGACCAAAAATCGCCTTCCGACAGTCGGTTGGCAAATTTCTCCAAATACAGAAGCCGTTTGTCACCTTCTGAACTCCTTGGGTACCGGCGGTCCTCAGACCGCCTTTCTGGAAACGGTAGACATTTTTGGCAATATTCCTTGAGCAAATTTGTTAGAGACTTGGTTAACCTGGTCCAACGCCGACGAAGCTCAGTCCTGCGAAGGTAGGCAATATACTGGCTCGGGCTTCCAACCTCATTCGCGCCTTGTTTGATTGGCCGGCCACCAAGGTTACCTTCATCAATGAGATCGCGGACATCTGCGAGAAGGTCGGCGGCGACGTGCAGGCATGGCAAGAAATTCCTTCTGGCCGGTTGCGCCTATGGCGCCTCCTGCTTTCCCAAGGATACGTCCGTCCAACCCGATGCCGCGCGGCCGCATCCGCGGCCCCGGTGCAGACGGCACAGGAACTGGGCGCGCCCGCTCGTATCGTCGAAGCGGTACTGGCGGTCAACGATGCGCGCAAGCTGGCCTTGGCCAAAGATCGAAGCCGCGTTTGGCAGCGTAAAGGGCAGAACCATCGCGGTGCTGGGCCCGATCTTCAAGCTCAGCACCGATGACATGCGCGACGCGCCTAGCCTGGTGATCGTGCCCTATCTCAAAAGGCCGGCGCCACCATCCGTATTTTTGATCCCGAGAGGCACAAGGAAGCGGCCAGGCGTTTGCAGATCGATTACTGCGCCAACGCTTATGACGCGCTGGACGGTGGCGATGGCGTGGTGATCCTGACCGAGGGGAACCAGTTTCGCGCATTAGATTTCGCGCGCGTGACGGCGTCGAGGACGCCTTTAATGGTGGATTCACGCAACGTCCATTGGCCCGCCCAGATGGCTGAATGCGGCTTTCGTTACATCGGTGTGGGATGTAATTGAGACCGAATATTTGTTCCGATTACGGGATGCACTTTGGGCCTCTCAGGACTCCCCAGGAAGCTTCGTCAAGTGTAATGAATTTTGACAGATTCGGCTCATCTCAGGCCGGAAAAGCCCGAAAGCCGGGAACGGCATGAAATTTGAATAAAGGGGAAGGTCTTAAGGACGCCAACCTTGGGTAAGGTTGGCTCTTTAGGCAGCGATCGGCCACATGGCTGTTGTGAGGGCAGAAACCGGCAAGGAGGTCCGATAAAGGGTTCGCTCTTCGAACCAGATGCAGGTCACGAACGCACCGGAATTTGGATCAGCTTTTACGGCCTCGACCGTCATGTCCGGTCCCCCGGATTTCAGACAAACCACATCTCCGGGCTGAAAGGCGCTCATTAGGTTCTCCTGGCTCTATTTGAGAAGCGAACGTCACATATCAATGCTTGGCTATCTGTTAATTTCGCAGGGTATCGACAATCAGAAGCATCGCCATTAACCAACGGTTAAGTATGTTCTTTACCCCCAGTTCCCATTCCCCTAGTGTCAAAACCATGGAACACAAAGTGATCCTCAAGACGTCAGGCTTTGTGTACGGTAAGGGTCTTTTCGCGGCCACGATTGTCGCTGCTTTGAGCTTTTTCGCGTCGCCGGCGTCGGCTGGATGCGTAAGCTCGGGCACCACTTATTGCGACACCACCCAGATCGAAGCCTACAAGGGCGCATCTTTTCAGAACACTTACACTGGTAACGGTTTTAGCGCCGGCGTGGGCGACGCGCTGCAATCGGCGGGTAATGATTTCGCTACCGATAAGTTGGTGGCCACCTTGACCACTCACCGTGGCGTGACGACGCTCGAACTGCAGTACTACACGTCCTTTGACGGCAATGACGAGGGTGCCCGTTATGCGGACATCTTCCTGGGCAACAATCCCACCAGCCCTAACACATTCGGTTATGCAATTTCCCTGGGCGACGAAACGGCCAATGGCGGCACGACTGCAGGCTTCTACAAGAATGTGTCGTCGTCTACCGAAAAGACGTCTGAGCAGATTTGGAACTCAAAGTCGGGTAGCGTTTATGGCGGTGCTTTCAAGGGAACGGACGGCAAGTGGCGTGCTTCACCGACCGTGGTGACTTCTGCGGCGACCAAAGACAGCGCCTTCACTACGAACATCGTTGAAACAACGACGAATGCTGACCCAGGCTATGGTTATCTCGTCCAAGTGAAGCTTACGGCGAGTGCCACCGATTTCAACACGCTATTCGGCAGCGGGCTTTCGGTCTTCTGGGGAACGGCTGATTGCAGCAATGACGCGATTGAATCGCTCATCGCCTTTAACCCGACCCCTATTCCGGAGCCCGTGACGCTATCGCTTTTCGGTGTCGGTGTGGCTGGCGCTGTTGCGATGCGCCGGCGCCGGAAGTCAAAAGCGGCCTAGAGCTCCTGGACGCTAGCTTGGCGTCGACTTAGCCGGTTTTTCCGCTCTTCTTAATATTATTTTCCCACGCAAGCGCCGTATCGACAATGATGTCGAGATCGGCATGTTTCGGTGCCCAGCCCAAAATATGGGTCAGCCTGCTGGTGTCGGCGACCACGCTGGGCAGATCGCCGGGCCGACGGTCTGCCATTTCGATCGGTAATGTCCGGCCCGACACCCGCTCAACCGCGGTGGCGACTTCTCGAACGGAAAATCCACGCCCGTAGCCGCAATTCAGCAGGATGGATTGTCCGGTCTCGCGCAACCGGGCCAGGACCTTCTCGTGTATGTCCACCAGGTCGGAGACGTGTATATAGTCCCGGACACCCGTGCCATCGGGCGTCTCGTAGTCGCTGCCATAAATGGTCAACTTGTCGGCCTGACCGGTGGCGACTTGGCAGGCTCGCTTGATCAGGTGGGTTGCGCGCGGTGTTGACTGTCCGGTTCGGCCCGCGGGATCAGCGCCGGCGACGTTGAAATAGCGCAGAATGCCGAACCGAATGCCGTGGGCCTGGGCGGCATCCTGCAGTATCCATTCCGTCATCAGCTTGGATCTTCCATACGGGCTGACAGGTATCGTAATCCCGTCTTCCGGGACCGGAATAAATGGCGGAATGCCGTACACCGCAGCCGTGGATGAAAAAAGAAAATTTGGAACCTGATGGCGCACGCAGACTTCGATCAGGGTGCGCGCTGCTGCAGTATTATTGGCATAATATTCTAGCGGACGCTCGACGGATTCCGGTACGACAACCGAGCCGGCAAAGTGAATCACAGAGTTGATTTTGTGCTTCTGAATTAGTTGGGAGACCACTGTCGAATCACCGACATCGCCTTCAACAAGGTGGGCACCATCGGGGATGTTTTGCTTAACTCCGGTGCTGAGGTTATCCAGGATGATGACCGTCTCGCCCATATCCACCAGACGGTGAGCCATGTGGCTTCCGATATAACCCGCTCCGCCGGTGACAAGGATACTCATTGCAGACGCACCTGATTTTTCATGGGTTCTCGCGCTGATAATTTTGCCCGATTTACTTGGGCTCCGGATAAATTAATGACAAGGTTCTTTTCACCGTGTTAAAGCTCGCGCGATTGTCGCTCGCAACGCTGAAAAAGGGGCGCCGGTATCCTCGGCAGTAACCCCTTTTTAAGCAACAAGGATCGTCTTGGAAGTGCCCCGGCTCTATTGGGTAAACAAGTTTGCCGAAGGCAATCTAGCTATCATGGCTGCCCCGCGCCCGGAAGATCCTCTGGACGAGGTTTTGTTGGGCTGGAAAGGCGAGGGGGTTGATATTGTCGTGTCCCTGGTTGAGCAGCCTGAAATGCCCGGCCTCATGGAGGCGGAACGCGCCCTCTGCGAAGAGTGTAGCCTTGATTTCTTGTGGTTTCCCATCCGGGACAAGACGGCTCCCACTTCGCGCGATGCGATCTCGGCACTGGCAGGGCAACTGGCGAATGCAATTTCGATTGGAAAGTCGGTGGCCATCCATTGCCGCGCCGGGATTGGACGGTCGGCGGTGCTTGCGGCCTGTGTCTTGATTCACTTGGACATCGATCCCGCGATTGCGCTCGACATGATAGCGGAAGCGCGAGGAACTGAAGTCCCCGAAACCGAAGCGCAACGCCAATGGGTGTTGGGCTTTAGCCGCGCCATACGCCCACCCGTCTCTCTCGGGCCATTTGACAGCTGAGTTGGCTATCGCGGTCTCGCTGACGACGGTGAGTCGGGCGGCGTCTGCGTACTAGAAGGTTGCGCTAACGCAGCTGCTAGGTTCCTGGCAATGGTATTCACCTTTATCAGAACGTTAGAAATATCGGATCCGGACGCATCTTTTCTGAGAAGAAGGTCCAGCTCCTCGATATGTTGTGAAAGCGATTCCAGCAACTCGTGAGCGGTTTTCGAGGCATTTTGCGGCATGGCAGATTTCTCGAGCCGCAGCCGAAGTATGCGTTCATAAGATAGATGGCTGGCGCCAAGCGCTTCCGTTGTAGCACCCTCGCTGGGGGTAAGGGCAGACAGCGCAGATCTGACGAAGCCGCGAAGTTGTTCCAGGCTTTGGAAAATATCAATGGGCTGTTCGCTCTGCCTTGCGCGAACATGGCCCGAGCGGTTCCGCAAATCCGGATAAGGTTTGTCGCTAAACCTGGGTTTGGTTCGCGTATTACCCTTGGCGATAATCCGCGCGGCTTTAATGCTGCTTGTGGCGAAGATGCACGCGGCGACAAGTACGAGAAGGCCGCTAAGGATTGGTTGCCACTCCTTTAGCCAGCCGAAAACCGTATCTGTCCAAGCAGATACCGATCCAAAAGAAGCGAAGATGTAATTTGGAATGGGATGCACCGTGTGATGTTGGCAATATCGGTATTCGCCGCCCAGACTATTCAGGCGTGTGGTGGAATCAACCAGTGCGAATCAGGACCCATTTTCGATGCAGCGAATTGATTTTCGCAGCCGAGGCAAGACTTGTTTCTGTTTCCTTGATGGGACATTTCCTGCCTTGTAGCCGCTGAGGCGCAAAATTTAACCAACCATCAATAAACCGTCATTAATATGGCTCCCGACCCGAATCACCAGATGTTGGGGTGACCTATGTTGATAGCAATAGCGCTCGGCGGTTGGGTGTTGGCTTCCATCATTGTTACGCCGCTGATCGGTTACTTCCTGTTTGCTGTGGGAAAGCAAAGGTCCCTGCCCCAGCGCTCCGGCGCGGACAAGCGGTTCCGGCCCCCCACGTGGAATTATTTGACCGCACGGCGGCAAGAAAATCTGGGGCGGTCGAACCTGACAAAACCGCATCGACGCCAGGCGGGCGGGCCGCGCGCCGGCTGACCCTACGCAATCTAGGTCCTTTTTCAGGTTTCGCGGCTGCGTACCGCTCCCTCGCAAGGGGCGACCTGCTGTCTCGGTCGAAATAACAGTGCTGGCAATGTATTTTTGATATGTCCTTTGGCGTCAAATGGGCTTCCCAGAGCGAGTTCGCGCGCGGGAGGCATGGTTTTCTTGCTTCTGCGGCACATGCCCATCACCGACGCGCTGAGGGCAGCTCAGACGCAATGAGCGAACTGGATGGTCATGTATAGACCGGCGCAGCCTCCTCCGACGGGCGGAACTTTTTTCCTGACCGAAAGTTGGAAAGGAGCGTGAACGGAAATGATCTAAAATGAAACAACACCCGTATCGCATCCGCAGCAATAATCCTGCAGAATAGCCGGGAGCAGGTCCAACGGGCGTCCTACCAACAATATGCTCGCGTCCATCAAGGGGGGGCCCCACAGCCGCATAGTGGCACGGATATTGCCATTTGAGGCTGGTGACCAAGGGGAATGGATATGAGTTTCGACAGAGTGTCCCAAAGCGGAACGAACACCGAGGTGTCCGGTCTGGGCAAGCGCCTTCCCGACATCGACGCCTTCGTGCGCCGCAGTCCCGCCGATGACTTTCCTTCTGCTAGGCAGACGCGTCGCCGCAGACAAACGGCGGAGAAGCGTTCCGCAGAACAGCGGCGCTATCCTCGGTATGTCCCGTCGGCAAACGTCGCGCAGGCGCTGTTTGACTTGTTCATGATCGGCGGAACTCAGCTGGCAGTTATGAGCCTTATCTATCGGCGTCTGGATCTTGGCGGCCCGATTCAAGCAATGTCGGTCATCGCCATTTCAACGCTCATCTCCATGATGTTTCTCTACGCGACCGGCTGTTACCGCCGTGACGCGCTACTGAGCCGAGCTGCGGCGCTTTCGCGCGTACCTACCGCTTTGACCATCGCGGGTGTCATGCTCTTCCTAATCCTGCATTACGGCTTTCCGTTCGTGTTCCCCACGGCGCGGGTTTTTCTGAGCATCAGCCGATGCGTTACAATCATATTGATCGGCACCAGCATCGCCATGGCAACGGCGATCCTCAGCCGTACCATCGTCCGGGTGCTGCTTCACAACGAGCTGTTCCGCCGCCGGATCCTCGTCGTCGGAACCGGCCAGCGGGCCCGCCACGTCGAGGAATTGAGCCGTGCCCAGGGCAGCTTGCAAGAAATGCATTTCGTCAGTGAAGAGGTTCTGACACAGGCTGGAACACCGAGGAGCAACGACCGAATCTCGGCCATTCCTTCCATTGGAGAATTGGCTGATCGCCTCAGCGCAGATGAAATCGTGGTTGCGGTCGATGACCGAGACCGCGTAGCGCTGGACACTCTGCTCTCGTGCAAGGCTAGAGGCATTCCGGTCACTGAGTTCAATTCGTTTGTGGAACGCCAGACTGGCCGCATCGAAATGGAATGGCTCGAATTGAACTGGTTGATCCATACGCCAGGATTTCAGTTTCGCCTGATCGACGACGTCATCAAACGCTTTATGGACATCACGCTCAGCCTGACGGCGATCATCGTAAGTCTGCCTGTCTTACTGATGGCCATGGTCGCAATCCGCTTGGACTCGCCTGGCCCGATTTTCTATCGTCAGCAGCGGGTTACCAGAGGTGGACGCGTCTTCTGGCTGTACAAGCTCAGAAGCATGCGTACGGATGCGGAGCAAAATGGCGCCAAATGGGCTGCCAAGAACGACTCGCGCATCACCAAGGTCGGGATGTTTCTGCGCCAGACCCGTTTGGACGAGATTCCGCAGCTCCTGAATATTCTCAAGGGCGACATGGCCATTGTTGGGCCGCGTCCTGAGCGCCCGGTTTTCGTGGCCGAACTGTCGCGCCAGTTGCGCCTCTACGACCTGCGGCACACCGTGCGGGCCGGCCTGACGGGTTGGGCCCAGATCAACTATCACTATGGAGCGTCGTTCGAGGACTCGCAGCGCAAACTGGAATATGACCTGTTCTATATCAAGAACTTCAGTCTGTTGCGCGATCTCGGCATTATGTTGCAGACTTTGCGAGTTGTCCTGTGGCCTGAAGGCGTGCATTAAGTTCAGACGCTAATACAGTCGCCCCAGCGAATCAGTATTTCGCGATTTTTTTGCCCATTGCACCCCCAGCCGGGACATGTCGAAACTCGGCGCGCGCGGATGTTTCTATGAAGATTTTGTATCATCACCGGACGCGCTCGCGGGACGGTCAATCCGTTCACATAGACGAGATGGTCAAGGCCTTGGAAAAGGAGGGAGCGAGTGTCCAGATCGTTGGGCCAGAACGGGTCGACGCCCTCAAGCCTTCACGCCACAAGCAGATCCTTCCCAAGGTAATTTATGAACTGCTCGAATTTGGCTATAGCGGCCTTGAATTCGTCAAGCTGATCCGCGCCATATGGCGTGACAAGCCCGACGCGATTTATGAACGCGCGAACATCTACACCTTATCTGGCTTGTGGGCTTCCCGGCTGTTTTCCCTGCCTCTTTTGTTGGAAGTGAACGCCCCGCTGACGGACGAGCGTCAGAAATTTGACGGACTGGCAATGCCTGCGGTCGCACGCTGGTCCGAGGAAGCGGTATGGCGCGGTGCCACCTACGTCATGCCGGTCACCGAGGTACTGGCAAATGTTGTGGCGCGCACGGGTGTTCCGCGCTCTCGCATCGTCGTGACCTCCAATGGCGTGGACATGGCGAGATTCTCGGAGATTGCGGCGCTAGACCGTTCGCGCCTCCCGGAGACCTTCAAGAGCGGGCTGGTACTGGGTTTTGTGGGTTATGTGCGTACTTGGCATGGCCTACCGCAAGTCGTGGACCTTCTGGCGCATGATCCCGCGCTTGCCGACGCGAACCTTTTGATTGTCGGAGATGGTCCTGGAACTGCCGATCTTGTTCAACGCGCGCAGGCATTGAAAGTCGAGGGACGCGTTCACATCGCGGGGCTTGTTGAGCGAGACGTGCTCGCCGCATATATCAGTATATTCGATGTCGCCCTGCAGCCAGAAGTAACGGCGTATGCCAGCCCGCTGAAGCTGTTCGAATATATGGCGCTGCGCCGCGCGATCGTTGCGCCGGACGCCGCAAATATCCGCGAAATTCTGACGGATGATGTTGACGCGATTTTGTTTGAGCCGAATAACCCGGCGTCTCTTGCGCAGGCGGTTCGGGCGCTTGCGCTGGACCCGTCGTTGCGATTGCGCCTGGGCACAGCGGCCGCAGATACGATCAGGAGTGAGGACATTTCTTGGGCGCGTAATGCGCGCCGGGCGATTTCCCTGGTAAAAGCGGCGCAAAGCACAGGGCGCTGAAATCCTTTACTTATGCCAAGGCAAGCTGCTGAAATGTCGAGCCAGAAGCACCTAATTCACATCTTTCCGACATTCGCGGTTGGCGGCTCGCAGATCAGGTTTGGCCAACTCGTCAGACTTCATGGCGCCAGATACCGGCATACCGTGATCGCGCTCGACGGCGATTATGGCATGGCACCTCGGCTAAAGGGCCAGGAGGTCGCGCTCCAAGCAATAACTTTTAACAAGAAAAACACGTTTGAAAGCTGGCGCACGTTTCATAATGTGCTCCGCACAGTGCGGCCCGATACGCTGGTGACCTACAATTGGGGTTCGATCGATTGGGCGATCGTCAACAAGTTTTCGCGCTCCATACCGCATGTCCATATCGAGGACGGATTTGGTCCGGAGGAAGCGACAAGGCAGCTGCAGCGTCGCGTTTGGACGCGGCGTCTGGCCCTGTCCGGGCGGGAAACCAGCGTTATCCTGCCATCACACATTCTGGAGCAGATCGCGGAGGCGGAATGGAAAGTGCCGCGGCCCCAGCTTCACTATATTCCTAATGGAATTGATTGCGCACGGTTTGCGGCTCCCGACAGAAACTGGAACGACACAGATAACGGTATCGTGATCGGGACTGTGGCGACGCTGCGCCGGGAAAAGAATATCGCCCGATTGATAAGAGTGTTTTCTGGCATTGCCTCTAGCCGGAAAGCCGGCGTCGTCCAGCTTCTGATCGTCGGTGATGGCCCGGAGCGGCAATCTCTGGAGCAGCTCGCAGCTTCGCTGCCGGTCAGCGGTCAGATCACCTTTGCCGGACCTAGCGCTTGCCCGGAAGAGTGGTTGCGGAAGATGGATATATTCGCTCTTTCCTCGGACACCGAACAGATGCCGCTGAGCGTGCTGGAAGCGATGGCGGCCGGGTTGCCGGTCGTGGCGACCAAGGTAGGGGACGTGGCCAAGATGGTTTCTGCGCCGAATGCCGATCTGGTAGTGCCCTCGGATGAGAAACTAGGTTTGGCGCTGGAATCCTTGATGGACGATTCAGCGCGAAGGTTGGCAATTGGGCGAGAAAACGCGAAGCAGGCGCGCGATCTCTTCGATGAGACCGTGATGGCAACGCGCTATGCGAAAATTATCGGCTGACGGACCGCGATTTTAATGCCTCAAAAATCTTGACCTGGCCATCAGTTGTGGACTGCCAATCGAATTTTTCTGCATAGCGCCGGGTTGCCGTCCTATCTGGAAGGGCGCTTCGCAGTTGCGCTATCGCACCGACGATGGCAGCCGCGTCGCGATTTTTGAGCAGCAGACCGGCCTCCGGTGCCGCAACAACCTCGGGTGTGCCCCAGACCGCGGATGCCAGGACCGGCGTTCCACAGGCCATGGATTCGAGAAGAACATTCGCCCAACCCTCACGCGACGAAGCCAGGATCAGAGCATCGGCACCATTGTAAATTTCGCTGAGCATTTTCTGATCCAGCATGCCCAGAAAGCGCACGCGGTCTTTGACGCCAAGGCGTTCAGCAAGTTTTTCCAGGGAGCCGCGTTCCGGTCCCGAACCGATGATCAGCAAAGTGGCGTCCGGCACCTGGGGCATAGCCGCAATAGCCAGATCATGGCCTTTGCGTTCGATCAAAAGCCCTACAGAAACCAGGACCAGGCCGTTCAAGTCCCATTTTTTCCGCAAGCTCGCGCGGTCCTGCATTTGGAAGACCTCCAAATCCACTCCGTTGCGCAATACCGTGACTTTCGACGAAGGCACACCCAATTCGACCAGCCGGTCCTTGAGCGCCTGGCAGACTGTGACCAGGGCGCCGGCGTCCCGCGCGGCCTCCAAAATCAGGCGCCGGGGCGTGGGATATTCGGGAATCAGGTTGATATCGGTGCCGCGGGCCGTGATCACCACGGGGATATTGAAAGCTTTGCCTAGCCAGACCGCCGCGACACCATCCGGGTAAAAATAGTGCGCGTCGATGACATCGAATTTTTCACCGGCGGCCATCAACCTCTCAAACCGCTTTCTCAAGGCGGCGTAAAGCGTGTAGGGCGTCAAGTTCATGCCGATCTTCGGCACCACCAGATAGCGGGGATGGTCGATGGCGATAGCATTGCGTTTTTCGCGATCGGGAATCTGCCGCAGCTTTGCCCATTCGGCTTTCGGCACGCCCCGCGGGACCCATGCGACGGGAGCCAGTACTCGGGCACGAACCCGTCCGTCCGCCAGCAGCCGGCGCAGGCGGGTTTCCACAAAAATCCCGTGTGATGCCTGTACGGCGTTGGGAAATAAGGTGGTTGTCGTGATGATATTTATGGGCGTTTCTGCCATCTCAGGATTCCGGGGTGCCAGTCATGGGAGGCAAGCCACTCAATTCTAGAGCGTTCTAGCCGCCCGCTCTGCGGTGGTTCTTTGTACGGCGTTGGCTGCGATGTGTTCTCGTGCCAAGAAATTCTCGAACATCCAAATGAGCCACAGCGCGCGGCTATTATCGGCGCGGCCGGTTCGATGCTCTGTGATCAGTCGGCGAACTGTCTCGATGTTCAAATATTCCGCTGATGAAAATTCGTTCTTAGCATCGAGCTTCTGTTCCAGGAAAGCTCCCATCTGTCCGCGAAACCATTTCGCCAGCGGAACGGAAAAGCCCTGCTTGGGCCGGTGAAGCGTGTTGCGCGGAACAAGTTTCTCAAATGCTCGCTTCAGAAGGATCTTGCCCTCACCACCCCGGCGGTTCACCGCCGAAGGCAGTCCCAGTGCCCAGTTGACGAAGGTGTGGTCGAGCATCGGTACGCGGACCTCGAGGCTGTTTGCCATGGCGGTACGATCGACCTTGGTGAGAATATCGCTAGGAAGCCAGGTTTTCAGGTCGACATATTGCGCGCGGGTGATCGGATCGTCGGTTGGCGCGGTGCCCGCAAAGGCGTTTAGAACTTCCACGGCATGGTAACCCTGCAGCGACCGCTTCAGGCCGTTGGCAAAAAGAGCATCGCGTTGCTCATCGGCGAGAACCGAGACATTCAGAAAGTATCCCATTCGGGAATCGACGCTGAGTTCCTGAAACGTATGGCGTGCGCGTAGGAATCGCGGCGCATTATCCATCTGGGGATAGATGTTCGCCAAGGTGCCGAACAGGGGTTCGCGAACGGCGCTTGGCAGCCATCGCCTGATGCTTTCTTCGCGGGCGTGGAAGCCATAGCGCCGATATCCCGAAAAAAGCTCGTCCCCTCCATCGCCGGAAAGCGCGACAGTCACCGACTTACGCGCCAGCTGCATAAGGCGATAGCTCGGCAGTGCCGAACTGTCGCCGAAAGGCTCGTCGAAGATCGCCGGCAGGCCCTCGACGAGGTCCATTTCATCACCCTGCATGCGGGCGATGATGTGGTTCGCAGCGCAGTGCTTGGCGACCAGGCTCGCGTATTCCGTTTCATCGAAGGCGCGAGACTGAAATCCGATGGTAAAGGCGGTGACCGTATCGGGCGCGGTTCTTGCCATCAGCGCCGTCACGCCGCTGGAATCAACGCCACCTGACAGGAATGTTCCCACCGGGACGTCGGCGACCAGTTGTGATTTAACGATTTTTTCGAGCCGTTCCAGCAACGCATCATCCAGCCGAGCCATCTCATGATTGTCGATGATAGCGGGGGTGGGATCCCAATAAGGTTGTGCGTTCGGCGGGTGCCCGCGCCGAATTAGCAATGTGGTGCCAGCGGGCAACTGTTTTACGCCGGTATAGATCGTGCGAGGCTCGGCGATATAGCCGAGGGCAAAGAATTCCTCGACAGCGCAGGGATCGATGGCCCGGTTCAGCAAAGGCGAGGGAAGAAGCCCCTTGATTTCCGAGGCGAAGATCAGTGTCTGATCCGGCAGGGTCGCGTAATAGAGCGGCTTCTCGCCCAAACGGTCGCGCGCCAGGAAAAAAGTTTCTTCTCGCCGGTCCCAGAGCGCGAACGCAAACATGCCCGTCAAGTGGCTGACGCAATCGCGTCCCCATTCGGACCAGGCCTCAATTATCACCTCGGTATCGGAGCGGGTTACGAAAGAATGTCCACGTTGTTCGAGTTCAGCGCGGAGCTCACGGAAATTGTATATCTCGCCATTGAATATCAGGCAGACATTGCCATTGCGACTGTGCATCGGCTGGTCGCCTGTCACCAGGTCAATGACAGCCAGCCTGCGATGACCGAATCCGACACCGGGTTCGAAATGAAAGCCGTCTCCGTCCGGACCGCGATGGCTGATCGCATCGCTCATCGCGTGTACCAGCGAGCGATCAGGCAGACGCTGCCCCTTCAGGTCAAACCAGCCGGCAATTCCGCACACTACCGAGCTCCTTCATGAGGCGGCATGGCAAGCTTATTGGCGCGATCCAGGACCTGTGATAGCTGGCCCAAACCGGACAGCCCCCTGGCCAGCCGCGCGCGAGCGTCCTCCACCGGGCCATCGACAGGGGTTGAGAGGGCAACGAAAGCCTGGCCTTCCTGGCCCTCGAAAGCGGCTTTGGCCTGGAGCAACTTTACGGTCAGCGGACTGAGCGTGAAGTGGCCGTCAACCCAATAGGCTGACCAAATAAGGCGCTTCTGGGGGCCGGAATTGATCACTATTTCCTGAAGCCGGATCTCATTTCTGCCGGTTGATGCCGAGGCCACGCCGCTGGCTGCCCCATTCCAGGCCGACTCGTCCCAGGCGAGGTTAAGATGCGCTGTCACGGTATGTCCGGCCCGCGGCCGGGCATAATAGCCAACAAAGAGATCGATGGGCGGCGCTCCGAGAGGCGAACCCAGCGACATTAACACCTGGGCATCGGCACCCGGGAAATGTGGCAACCAATTATCCGATTTGTCCTTTTCCTGCCAACCGCCGGCCTGCAGGTAATCGATGATCACGGAGGCATTGGGCAGGGCGGGCCTGGCATCGCGCCACCACGCAAATGCGGGACCAGCGGAGACCAGGATCGCGGCAATCGCCATCACAATCGCCAAGTGCTGGAAGGTGTCCTGCTTGCCGTTGGGCGTGGGAACAAAGGCAGCCTCCTGCGCGTCGTCACGGAAAAGCGAACCGAGCAGAATCAGAATCAGCAGGATAGCGACGTTGAAGCCCCAGCCATAGACGATGTGATCAGCTCCAGCGCCGTACTTGTTGCTGGTAAAATGCGCGAGCAGGATGATGCCCACGCAGCGTAACCCGTTTCCGATTAGCGGCACCACGACCGAAGCGATGAGGAACAGCACGACTTTGTAAATCTTGCGGTACACCAGATAAGAAAACAACACGCCCAAAGTCACGGTCGCCACAAGAAAGCGCAGGCCGGCGCAGGCTTCTGCGATCTCAAAGCGCCCATTGGTCAATTCGAAGGTCGTGCCTTCGGTGAAATGGGGAATATTCAGCAGATTGAGACAGACGTCGACAAACCGCGTGGCAAACTGCTCCATTGGGAAAATGAGATATTCGCCGGTGGGAACCAGGAAGAAAAGGAACAGGATTGGGAACCAGATCACCCGCAATACTTCGATGCCCAAAATCGTGACGATCATCACCTGAATAAGCGCGACAACGGCGTATTGGCGCACCTCGTTTATCGCGGACAGTTCACCAAGCCACCAAAGCACCAACAGAACTGGAACAAACCACAGAAAGTGCGGCGCGACCGATGGCTTGATCGTCTTGAGCGCGTCCCGTTTTTCCCAAACCAGCCAAGCGCTGATTGGAATAATCAGAAAGCAGTGTGAATAAGTTGGAGAGACCAGCCACACTTGCAGGGCCGCATACAGCGCGCTGTGAAATTCCAAGACGATCAGAAGAATAACCGCACCCAAGGCCAGGCCATGGTCGCGCCAGGGTTTGGCGCAACCGGGGTTGGCATCCGCAATTGCCGTCATCGTCCGGCTCCGATCCCGGCGGCTTCGCGCTGGGTATCCACTGGGCCGCGACGGCTATGGCCTTCACTGGCACCGGGAGAAGATGACCGCAAAGCGTCGAGTTCCAGGTCGAAGTCCGCTAGGAGCCGAGGCCAATTGTGGTAGTGCTCGACATACTGGTGTCCATTTTGCGCAACCCGGTCCCTATCGGGCGACTGGAGCGCGGCTAGAACCGCGGCCGCAAAGCGCGCCGGATCGTTCTCGACCCAGAGCTGGTTACCGGGCTCAACCCTTAGGGAGCGGGTCGCCTCATGCGTTGCGACCACAGGCTTTTGCATGGCCATAGCTTCCAACACCTTGTTTTGGACACCTCGGGCAATCCGCAGCGGTGCAATAACTGCTTTGGCGAACTGCAGATAAGGCCTGACATCAGGAACGTTGCCGGTAACAACCACATTCGGGCCGGCAATGTCCCGCAACGCGCGTGGTGGGCCGGCGCCCACGAAATAGACACGCGCGTTGGGAAGCGATTTGGAAATAAGCGGCATAATTTCAGCTGTGAACCACAACGCGCCTTCATAGTTGGGACGATAATCCATGCGGCCGGTCATGACGATGGAGATCTCGTCAGCCGGGAACGGGTTCTCACTTATGCCGGGTGAAAAAGTTTCCAGATCGACCCCATTGGTCAACGAGCCTATTTTTGCGGCGCTTGCGGGCGCGATCTGCCGAAAGGTTTCGGCTTCGAAGGGCGAAACCAGCAAAGTCCGTCCGAACGCCCCTGCTGCCTCGCGCTCCAAGTCTTCCAGCGTACGGGCCTCGCGTCGGTAGACCCAGCCCAGCAAGCCTCGCGACCCGGCCGCATACTGCTTCCACTTATCGGAATCGATATCGACCATGTCGAACATGACGCGTTGTTTTGGAAAGTCGGCTTTCAGCAAGTACGGCGCCATAGCGGACCCGAATATCACCACGTCGTCGTATGAGACTTCGCGCAATGTTCGATCGACCCATTGCTGCAGGCGGCTGCTGCCGAAGCAGGCGGTGGTGATCGCCTTACCGGCGATCAGGGCACATGCGATGCGCCACATCTTCGCCCTGGGACCAAGGAACTCAAAATGGCATTCACCACGCGCGAGGGCGCGCACCGTGCCCAGGTGTTGCAGGTCTTCGCGCTCGTCAATGAAGCAGGCCAGGCTTACTCTGCCTCGCGCGGCCAGATGACGGAGCAGGGCGTAGGAACGAATCTTGTCACCCTTGTTCGGCGGATACGGCAAGCGGTGACAAAGAAACAGGATGTTCCGCTTCATGTGCCCGGTGCCATGTCGATATAGTGCACCATGGCGATGCTTGACCAGTCGAAATCATCAAGAAGTCGTTCCAGCCGGCTATAGGTGCGGCCGAGGTTCAGATAGTGACGAAAGCGGGTCTTGGCAGATGTGCCCGAGATACGTGGTTGGTCGGGATCTATCTCCCAGGGATGGAAATAGAAAGTGCAGGGCTGACGCTCCTGGTTCTGCACAACCTTCAGGTTGCGCTTGAACACCGCATAAGGAAGCAGACGGAAATATCCGCCGCCGCCCGCCGGCCAGTTGCGGCCGAACATCCGCACGGTGGTGACTGGAATTTCCATGAACTTGCTATCTGCAAAGGGATAGAACGCAAATCGGGGCTGCTCTGGGATGCCGTAGAGGTCATGTTGAATGGGAAATGTGCTGGAGCTGTAGCGATAGCCGGCTTCTTCCAGTACGTTCAGCGCCCAGAGATTGCGGCGAGTGATGGAAAAGGACGTGGCGCGGTATCCGTGCACCGCTTTACCACCGATCTCTTCCAGGAGAGCTTTGGCACTCCGCACGTCGTCCAGAAACTGGGCTCGTGATTGATGATCGGCTCGAAAATGGGCAAGGCCATGCGACGCCAATTCATGACCATTTTCAACAATGCGCCGAACAAGCTGTGGATAGCGTTTGGCAATCCAGCCGAGCGTGAAAAAAGTGGCTGTCGTGCCCTTCTGCGCGAACAGCTGCAGGATGCGGTCGACATTGGCTTCCACCCGGCATTCCCGGCTGTCCCAATCGGCGCGATTGATATGTGGGAAAAAGGCTTCGACCTGGAAGTAATCTTCCACGTCGACCGTCATGGCATTGGATTTGCGGCCGGGCCGATTGGCGACAGGTCTCTGGCGCCAGCCGACGATCGGATCGGTGTCAGCCGTGATTTCGCGCACCGTGGCTCCCCCGATACTTGGCTGATGATTTATTTCGACCGTTCCCTGAATCAATCAAGTGCCGCCTGACGATCGCTTTAGACGCGATGCACCAATGGCGAGACTTGCCCGAAATGTTTGCGCATCCAATCATGACTTTTCTTCAACCGGCCCCTGGTTATGCCCCGAGTACAAATCACGATAGCACAGGAAGAACTTACGATCGGGATCGCAACGTTCTGGCGCATCATCTGTGAAACTTGTTAAAAACCATTACCCTTCAATCGGTTGCAATGATGACAAGGTGTCATTAGGGGGCGTGATTTACCGTACAAACAGATAAGATCAAAGGCACCGGGCATTTGTCAGTTGCCGCACAAACAATCCGGAGGGAGTGGAGGGAGTAGGACGTTAGCGCCAGCCCAGCGGCTCAATTAACCGAACAAAGGCCGCACCACCCTCTCCTGGAATATTTCGACAGCGCGGCTCTCCGGGCCCAGGGGGCGGCCTGAGATGAACCATAAACCGGCGAGAACGGCAGGGAATATTACAAAAGTCATGACACCAATCATCCCACCCCACAGCAGGGAGGCGATACGGCCCAAAGTCACAACGGACCATGTGCCTGGAACGTAACGCAGTAATGCAGCGCATATCGCTGTCGCCAAAACAGTCCGTGCTGTTGTCATCGCGACGCGCCGCAGTTCGCCTGCGCCCGCCTTTCTAAGCTGGAATATGAATATCGCGGATTCGAGGGCGAACGCCGCCACTATTGCTTCGGCCACAACTCTCAAATCATGCGTTTCCCGAACATAAACCAGGGCCATGACTTTTATTAAGGCCGCCAAACCCTGGGCGACGGCGGCCTGGCGGACTCGGCCCTCGACAGAAAGCGCGAGCGGGCTGACATAGCTGAAGGGGGAAAAAACGCACACCCATGTCAGAATGGCTATGACGGGCTGACATGCGTCCCATTTATGCCCGAGGAGCCCTGCGACGACGTACCCAGAGGTCGCAGATAAAGCCAGTGCGAATGGTATCGTACCGAATGCCAGAATGGCCGCTACCGTCAATCCCATTTGCGTAGGCGCACCGCCTTGCCGTTGCGCCATGGCAAATCCCGGAAACAACGTCGCGCAGACTGGTTCCAATAACTCGCTGATTGGCAGCATGGCGATCTCTGCCGAAAGCATATAAATACCAAGCATTGCCGCACCAACATAGGGTCCTATCAAGAAAGGATCCGATCGGGTCCAGATCGCAACAGCAATGCTCCCAAGCCAGGTCCACAACGAGAAACTGAGCAGATATCGCCAACCCGACAAGCTCAATCGGGGCCGGTGAGGAGACGCAATATAGGTCATGCCGACATTGCTGATTTTGGTGACAAATGCGCCGCCGACCAAAGCCCAATAGCTTCTGAAGATAATTGCGAGGGCTATCGTGACCAGGAAGCCCAGCAGCCGGGGGCCAAGCTGCATAAAGAATTGAATCCGGAAATTGAGGTCTCGCGTAATCGACACCATGCCGATATTTTCTGCGCCTCCGATTACGGCTGCCAGCGCCAGTACGAAGAGAACTGGTCCAACCCGAGGATCGCCGAGCCAGTCTGTTGAGAATGCGCCTAGCGCTACGAGCAGAGCAGCGGTTAAAACACCACGCCCGAATTGGATCGTAAACGCCGTATCGTATAATTCTTTCCGGTGATCCTTAAGGCGGACCAATGCATCGCGAACGCCAAACTGGGAGATCGCGTCGATTGACATCGAAATGGAGGTCGCCAATGCGACAATGCCAATATCAGAAGGCATCAGAAGCTGGGCAAGAATCAGCATACTGACGAAGCCGATACTGCGGCTCAGTATCCGCCACGCCAAGTTCCACCCGGTCCCTCGGATTAAACGGCCTGTGATCGAAGCGGGTTGTTCAACCTTCATCCCAACGCAGTCCCAAATCACAATCTGATAACGGTATCTGTCTTTTGTACGACAGGCCAGCCGCGCCTGTTGGCGCCTACGACACCGTTTCGACATTCCGGCCCGAAGGGAAGGCGCATACAAATAATCGCTTGCGCGCGTTATTGGCCGGGTCGGGGGAATAATTCATCCGACTTGCCGGTCAACCTGTAAAATAACAAGCCGATCCACTCATGGGTGCTTCTATCAAGTGATTTCAAATTGCTCCCCAAATGCCCTCCATTTTCCGAATTCGATTTATATGCGACGGGTCTCGGGATGACTTTCCATTGAAGCTTTCGAAAAACCGCAATGCAGCGTGGTACGTCTTGCGCAGATGATATTAAAATCCATGTCTCATTCGGCCTTGGATGCACCATCGACTTTGCAAAAAGCACATTTTCGAAGGTATTTTGCGACCGCGCTTCAAATATGACGCGCTTCGGGTCTAGTCCCTGTTGCACGAAGAACATCCGCGCGACATCCGCCTCGGACATTGCGGGTTGAGGATCCAAACTGCCAGCCCCCCCAGCAAAAACTAGCCTCGCTTGCGGGTATAGCTTCGCAAGTCGAATGAATTCCGTCATTCTCTCGGCCTCTGCGTTGAGCGTCGGCAATTTACGAATAAACGTCGTCGATGGGTCTACAGCGCCACCCAGAACGATCAAACCGTCGACGTGTGAAGGGAGGTTGTCAACGGCTGCAAATCGATTCTCCAGAGGGGCCGTCATCCAGCGCGCGACCGGTGAATATTCGATCAGCAGAAAAATCAAAAGTGCTGCAGTGGAAAGCTTTATCCCGGCTATTTTGGTCCTGTTGAACCAAGATAGGACAACACCGACCGCCAAAAGCAACAGCGTAAGGTCGCCCGGGCTTACGAGATGATCTACCAATGTGGTTATGTGGGAATCCATTCCAAGATTCTCTATCGATCAGAGGAAATTGAAAAGAAAATGTCAATGCCCGCGTAAGCCGGACGGGGTTTGCTCCGCTTTTGACGGCAACGGCTAGAACCACATCCTGCAAATCGATCTCGCAGACTAGAACTAAGTACGTGATTACTGAACACAACACTATTCATGCCTTGCGTTGGCGCTTTTGAGAGCACAGATGAGTATTGTACATGGCCTATATCACGTAATTTGAGGTCCCCGATAATCCCTGACTTCCCTTCCCCGCGCCTGAAGTCATCAATGGTCATTTCTTCACGAACCAGCGTTTCGCCCCCGCAGGCCCGGTTGCGAATCCTGGCTTTACTGTTTGCGTCAGGACTCCACCATGTCTGCCAAAATCTGTGCCCCTTTGGAGCTTCGGAGGCGCTAGGAGCGGCCTATCTGGCCGGCGCGCGGCACGCGGGTCGGCCGGCGCGGCCAACGCGTTGACCTGTCAAGGTGGAGGCCTCCGGCTCTGGGGCTGCCAGTCGAAATCGACTAATCCGCAAATTGGGCATTGGGCGCGACGGACTGATGTCTGACACGGCGTTTTATTATAGTGCCCGCGCGATGACTTCAGGCGCAGATCTAGGTGACGCCCACAAGCGCAGCGGTTCATCCCAATATCTAAGCACCAGCCAAGAAACTGCAGTTACTAAAGACATAATACCTGCCGCCGCGGCATATTTTACCATTGGCCTGACGATAACAATCGTCAACGTATGACCAACGTGCACCCCGACGATCGCAGCAACCGCTTCAAGAATCGGGAGGTGAGTCGCATATAGCGGATAAGATAATCTCCCGGCGGCATGAGAGTACTCTGCTAGCGTTCCGCGGGCCGAATAGTTGGCTGCGAATAATACGATGCAAGGGAACGCGATAGTCAATACAGGTATAATGTGTTCCGGAGACCGCGATATCGGCATCAGAAAAATCGCGATTAGAGCCACACAAAGCACGACTGGATTGATACCAAATTTCGGCAGCGCACCCTTTTTGCGCAACCTATATATTAAGACGCCGAGAAAGAACGAAAATCCAACGCGCGCCGTCCCTGTAGCAAAATCACCCCAACTCCTCTCCGTCCCGCCCGAAAGGGCTGGGTCATATGTTGCGCATAAGCAAAGTCCAGCAAGTCCACAAAGTACGACGAAAATGAGAACACGCGTATTAAGCCACTTCGCCAAAATGGAGTAAACCATGTTGGCGACGAGTTCGTAGAATAGCGTCCACATCACACCATTTATGGGAAACAAGCCATGCGGATTATAGCCTGCTGGGTATGGAGACGGCACAATCACCAAATTGGCGATGATGGCTTGAAAGTAAGCCCACGGCGGCGACCTTGTTTCGGGCTGGAAAAGAAAAAAGACTCCCATTGTTGTCGCGCCGAATAGCAGGCCCGCAAACATAGCGGGGTATAGCCGAATGAGGCGTGCCTTTGCGAAAGCCAGTTTGGATAAAGCACCAGAGCGCAGACGGTCCTCGTAGGAAAAGGCAATCACAAATCCGCTGAGCAGAAAGAATAGATCGACCGCAGTATATCCGAAGCCAAATAGGGATGACTTTTGCAAAAGTGCCCAGTGATAAAGCACTACCGAGAATGCTGCCACACCTCGAAGCGCGTCTAGGCTTTCAAAGCGCGTCCGCATTTGGGTCATATAGCAACCATCCGCAGCGTTGTTGTTAGGCAATCACTTCGGCCACATACATTGAGTCGATCGTTGCCCCAGCTCCGAGTGGTAAGATTTCTCTCAGCGCTTCAATAAGTTTAGGCGAGCCACCAACGTCATGGCATGCGAGAACGCTACCTTTGCGCAACCAAGGTCTCAGGCCCGTTGCGTTAGTTGCGATTTCCTTTTCATCGTGAAGCGCGTCGCAGAAGAGGAACGAGCTTTCAATCGGATTGAAGCTCTGGAAGTCTCCAAAATGCGGCTCGACTAAATCGAGCAGGCCAAGCCGAGACAGGTTGCGCTTCAACAAACCATTTGAGCCACCCGGCGCGCTAATGACTGGAAGGATATTGTTCCTGAACGATTCATCCGTGCAGACTCCTCGTGGATCAGCTTCGCCAGGAAGAAACATACCAAGACCACCTTCGACCGGCCGGAAGCTGTCCATAGAGAGGGGAAGGTCGTAGGTGTTGAATATCTTCGAAACGCCGCTGTCCTTGATGCCGCGCGCGATTGCGGTGGTCGAAAGGCCAACCCATGTACCGATTTCGGTGATTGGCCCGGGGATCCAGCGCCCAAGAGCGTAAAGTGTCTGCCTCTCGCGCCGGCTGAGCCAGCCCGTAATGCGACGCTCGTCCGCATAGCTGTAAAATCGTGTGGAAGCGACCTTCGCCATAATCGGTCGAAGGGGCTCCGAAAACTCAGCGAAGAGTGCCGGATCACTGTCGATCTTCAAGTGCCTGTCGCTCCACCATTGGTGGATCGCGTCGGGAATATAAGGAGTGACAGGACGCAACACTTGTTTTGCAAGTTCTTTCATTTTAACCGCCCCAATGCCGACTCTTCAACGGCCCAAGCACCAAAATGCTGCACCACAGATCCAGTGCAGCCCCAAAAATCTACCCACCCAATTGGAGGACGGTCATACTCGTAATGAAGAAACATTTGATTCGGCTTTATCCGGTCTACGGCGCGCTTCGAGCAAACGTGATGCATCAAGCTCCAGGGCTTTCCGCCGAAGTCACTGGCCATTCCGAAAACATAGTGAAGGATCTTAAGAGTTCTGGGCATGTAAGCGTTCTCGTTACATTATGCGGCCTTGTCACATGCTGTATTCAATGCGACGGCATATCTTTTGCGTCATCTCGCGGAGAAGCGTGAAACCTCGTCCCTCTGGCCCTTCGGGGCAACCAGAGCCATACCATAAGATTAATTGCACTCCTCCATACAGCGCGAAACCTAGAACTCCGATTAGTCCTCCCAATAGAAGCGCCGAAACTCTATTCATCGTCACGGTTTCCCAGGTGCCAGGGAGGCAGAACAAGGCCCCGCTGGTAACAACTGCTGCTATAAGGGCGCGAGTTCCGGACATCGCTAGCCGGCGCAATTCTGCGCTTCCCGCCGCACGAAGTTGCACAATAAAGATTGAAGTTTCTAATCCCACTATGCCGACCGCGGCGAACGCGAGCAGCGGTAAATTATGGAATTGCCTCAGGTAAAGGACGACGGCTACTTTCACAGCAGCGGCCAAAGCGTTTGTAATGGCCACCCGTTTCACATGGCCCTGGACTGACAAAACTGCCGCGCATACGTAGCTATACGGAGAGAAGATACAAAGCCATGTCAATATGGCGATCATTGGCTGGCTTCCTTTCCAATGAGGTCCCAGTAGCCCTGTTTCCAGATAACCAGAACATGCCGAAAGTCCGATAGCGAAAGGAATCATGCCAAGCGCAATTGTGCTCGCGACTGAGATGCCGATCGATACTGGAGCCGTGCCACCTCGTTGCGCCATTGCAAATCCCGGAAATAATGCCGTGACTGCGGGTTCCAGAAGCTCAGTTATGGGTAAAAGCGCGACCTCGGCTGAAAGCATGTATATGCCTAATGCAGCCATACCCAGCACCGGCCCTAGCAGAAATGGATCGGCCCTCGACCACACCGCGACTGCGATACTTCCAATCCAGGTCCAAAAAGAGAAATGCAAAAGATAGCGCCACCCTTTCAACCCGAATGCGGGGCGATGGGGTGAAATCACATATGTCGCTATAACGCTTATAAGCCGCGAAAATACGGTGCCCCAGATCAGCGCCCAATAGTTTCGTAAGACAAACGCCAAACAAATTGTCACGGCAAATCCTACGACGCGGGGGGCGGCTTGCATCACAAACTGCTTCTTGAAATCGAGTGCGCGGTTTAGCTTGACAGTTCCAATATTCTCAAAGCCCGCCAGCACAGCTGTCACGGCCAAGACCAGCAATACCCCATTCAGTCTTTGATCGTGTAACCAACCACCGATGAAAAGACTACCGGTTGCGAGAACCAGCCCCGTCAGCACTCCACGCATAACCTGCAACGTAAATGCGGTGTTAAAAAGCTCGAATTGCTCGTCTGGGAGCCGTACCAAAGCATCACGCACGCCAAGCTGCGACAATGAATCGATCGTGGCAGTGATTGACGAAGCCAGCGCTACAATACCGATATCTGCTGGCATAAGGAGCTGCGCAAGGATCAACATACTCACGAACCCAAGCGAACGACTGACAATTCGCCAAGCAACCAACCAGCCGGTACCCATCACCACTCTGTGGGTTATGGAAACGTCGCTTTGCTTATTCATGTGCAGAGCACTTTGAGCGAGTACTTAAAAAGCGCATTGAGACCGGCACCTGTACCGCACATCGCCGGCGTATTGCTCTTGCCGCCAGTATTCTTGCAAACTGTCGTCGGAAGCGATGACGATTTCATCGATTAGAGCCCCTGGATCGAGGTTCTGAAATACTTCAGTCTGCCCCAATCCTCGGCAGCGAATTTTAATTTTGGGACCCACACCTCAGGGGGTTCGGTGGCCCAGGCCTTGCCAAAGGCGAGCCACTTTGTGCACGCACTTTTCCAAAGCCACCTCGGCGCGTTAAAGAGCAAAGCATCGGTTGGCCGCGGCTCAAGAAAGGCCGCTGTCGCTCCTTGAGCCTCATAATAGTTGGCGAGGTATTTGATCGTCTGCCGATCATGGTCAATCACATGCTTGACTGCACAATCTGGTAACCATCGACCCGTGCCTTTTTTGAGAATAGCCTTGACGACCTGCGTTTCCTCTCCGACGCGTCTGCGACCGGGAGCGACCCCCAATAGCGGATCATAAAGCGCTTGAGCTTGTTCAGCGCGCCGTACCGCAAAATTCGCACCCCAAGGTAACCGATCGCCGTCAATAGTTAGCGCGGCCGGCTCATCGCCAAGATCACGGGCAGCCAACGCGGGTTGTACGAATGGTGTCGCGCGAAGAAACCATTCGGGAGTCGGTCCAGTGAGTATGGGGATGATCTTACCGCCGAACACTGCTGCGTCGGGCCACTGCCGAAAGCCACGGGTGTAGGCGACTAACCAACCCGGTTCCACGAGAACGTCGTCGTCGGTCCAAACGATATAGTCCCCGCGCGCCGCCGATATCGCTCTGTTTCGAGCGTTAGATAGTCCCGCTTTGGGCTCGCTCTCGTATCGCACCGGTAATGAGTTCGCAAATGATCGAACTACGTCGGGAGTGTTGTCGGAGCTTCCGTTGTCAACTACCAGCAATTCCCACTGATTATTCGGTTTGGTAGCTGCCTTGATGGATTGCAATACGTTTTGCAGGGAAGTCGCTCGATTCCGGCTGCAAATCGCGACCGTTACGTCCATTGTGCAAACCCCGAAAATTCAGGACGCTTTTAGCATAGAATAGTTAAAATCGCAGCAGGGATGGGTTGAAAAGAGGAGGTACAGTTAATCATGAAAGCTTCGGAGTATTGGTGTCGGACATCCTCACAAGTCTCCCAGCATCCTACAGAATTAGCGGACGGCAACCCTCGCGTCGCACTGCCGATCCATGGTCACTCGTAAAAGGCGTTCATCGGCTCATATCGCCCTTTTTGATCTGTGAACGCAGAGTTCCAACACTGTCGAGGTGTTTCATGACCCGCGGAGCAACCCCAAAGGGCAATTGAGAAATAGCGAATTTGAGGCGCTCATTCCAGGTGAGCGAATTTTCTATGCGGCGCGCAAAGGACCTGACCATCGCTGGGTTTGCAAGTGTAAATGCGGCATCTAAAGCCGAATGCAATTTGGTTTTAATTGCCTGGTCGAGCAGAGGGCGAGCCTCACTGCTGATTTTCTGCCAATGGACCTGCTTGATGAAATCCAGGATCTGGAGTTCTCCAATGGTCAGCAACTTGGAATTTGCCGAGTCATTGGCGCCATGCTTTCTGACGGTCGCGCCTGCGTCCATCAAGAAGCCGCATGTGGCGCCTAACAAAACGCGAAACGTAAATTCATAATCCTCGCCCTTTACGCCGCGAAGCTTCAAATCATACCCGCCAGCGGTACGAAGAAGGTCGCGGTGAATGATGGTGGTTGATGGAAAGAACGGCTGATAATCGAATGTATTTTCGATGGGAAACTTGGCGCTCAGGCCGTCGTCTCCGACCTTTCGCCCCCCGGAGATATTCCAAAATTCGATTGGCGCGCTGCGAAACTTGTTGGGGAGAACAATTTTATCTGCCTCGCACACTCTGAAGGACGTAAACAATGCCTGAGTTTCGGGCGCCTTGCACAGAAACGTGCTCGCGCGTTCGAGGTAATTGATGTCCCATAGATCATCATCATCAAGAAGTGCAGTCCATTCCGCTTTTGCCGCCAGAATGCCTCTGTTGCGAGCCGCTTGGACACCGTCCTTTGCTTGCTTTATTAGATACACGTGATCCGGAAATCGCTCGCCAATTGTGTCAACTGTATCATCTGCTGATCCGTCGTCGACAACTATGACTTCTGCGGGCGGCAGTGTTTGTGACAAGGCGCGCTCAATGGCCTCACAAACAAAAGACCTTCTGTTTGCTGTCGGAATAACTACCGCAAACGATTTTCCGACACCGACCATCTTAACGCTCAATAAGGCTCGTCGGAGTTAGCCAATTGCACGAACTGTTTGACGATCGATCCGACGCGCCGAACAAGTGTTTCTTGCCTGCTTAAGCGCTTTTCGAGATCCTCAAGCCGGTAAGAGGTAAAGGCGGTCTCTAAACCGGTGTCCTCGTCTGAGGGTGCGCCAGCCTCAGCGCTGGGGCCCGCTCTATCGACCTCGTTAGCAAGATCTATGGCAATGCGATTGACATCTTCAGCCGAGAAAGAATGCAGCTCGTCCAAAAACCCAAGTATCATAAGTCGGCTGCCCAACGTGTTAATACGCCGGGGGATACCGCGCGAATGAACGAAGAGTGCCTCGATGGCGCCGGGTGTAAATTGAGGATCGTTAGTCCATCCCACTTGATTGAGACGATGAAAAATATAGTTTCCGCATTCCTCGCTCGTTAGTGGACCGAGATGGTATGATGCTATCACGCGCTGGCGAAGCTGCTCCAAGTCCGGACTGGCGATGAGTCGCCGAAATTGCGGTTGCCCGATGAGAAAGCTTTGGAACGGCGCAGCGTTATCCACTTGAAAGTTTGAAAGCATTCTTAGTTCTTCGAGCGCTTCCTCGGATAAATTTTGGGCTTCGTCCACGATCAGTAACGCGCGGCGGCCATCGCGGTGCGTGTCGTTGAAAAACTGCTGCAAACGAAGCAGTAATCCGCTCTTGTCCTGCGGGATATCTCGCAGTCCAAATGCGGCCGCCACCATCTTCAGAAGATCATGTCCGGATAGCAGAGTCGTCACGACGTGCGCAGCGATAATTTTGCTGGCATCGATGGTCGCAATCAGGCGCTTTACCAGCGTAGTCTTCCCCGCCCCGACATCGCCGGTGATGACGATGAACCCTTCGCCCCTGGTCAAACCATAGGTTAGGTGAGCCATTGCCTGGGAATGAACCGTGCTCCCAAAATAAAATCGCTCGTCCGGCGTCAAAAGAAATGGCTCGGCCCGCAATTTGTAAAACTTGGTATACATGCGCCGTTATGCCTGAGGAGTTGTCGTAGCTGGAGCGCCCGGGGGATGCTCTGCGTAACCATAGTAAGATCGGTATTCCGCTTCGTTCCAGTTTGGAGCTTTGTTGAATAGCAAATTGATATTTTTGCACGACGAGACCGCCTCAAGCGCTTCGCGGAGCTGATGCTTGTCTGTCTGATCCGCAGAGACAACCATGATAACCTGATGAACATAGCCCGCGAGGATAGCTGCTTCCGATGAGGCCAATACAGGCGGAGTATCTAACAGTATCACTCTGTCCGGGTATCGATTCGACAATTCCCTGCACAGATTGACCATCTGGCTACTAGAAATCTGCTCAGGGTTACCGTTCTTCGGGTCGCCAGAGAAAATGACGGAAAGGTTCGGAATATCGACGCACCGGCACAATACATCCGAAACTTTGCTTATTCTTCCGCTGAGCAGTTCGGTGAGACCCTCTTGGGGAGGAGACACGAACACCTTTCCCACTGAAGGCCTGATGATGTCGGCATCTATCAAAAGAACGTGCAAGCCCTTTTCCGCAGCCAGACTCAAAGCAAGATTAATCGATGAGAATGTCTTTCCCTCGCCGGGCAAAGAGCTCGTGATCATTATGAGGTTATTGACGGCGGCGCGAGTCTTTGGGTCACGGACGTTTTGGAGCAATTTGCGCTTGATGCCACGAAACTCGTTAGAAATAGCCGACGTCATGTTGTCAGGCGTTATCATTCCATTTTGACGCAAAGCGCGAAAGTCGAGGCGGGCTCGGGCTGGGTTCGCCGGTGCAACTCCCCGAGATGAGGCTGGCTCGCCGGCGGGCACATGCGCAGTCAGTGATGACGATGACATCTTTTGCCCAGGGAGCTCGGTTTTTTCGCCGCCGCGGCCGTCCGGAATGTCTGAGGACGCGGCCGGCAGGGAGGCGACTTTTTGAGCGGCGCGTTCCACTAGGCCGGCTACCTTCGGCTGCGCCGCGCTCGTCGCGGCGGCGTCCTCCGCAGCGAGACGCTTTGCCATCCGCTCTATGAGATTTAAGGGTTCTCCGGGCTTGTCTGTCATAGAAATTCTCGCAGAGTTCCTCGAAATGCAGAGTCAAAAACCAACAAAACCCCCAAATAGCTGCAAAAGAGAAACAGCAACGAGGCGGCCAGCGTGCGATATGTTCGGCGCGCTAGGATGGCGTCGTCCCCTCGCTCCAGTCGGGTGACCACGCCTATCACGGGATAATCGAACTCCGCCGTAAGTTGGTCCTTGACGAAGAACCGACCAGCATTCCAGCTCAGGGCGAGCGCGCTCAAGAAACCGCAAAGTAGGCCGGCGAACAGTATAACGGAATTGATCAGCGGACGATTGGGCGCTGACGGAAAGGGCGCTTTCTTCGGAGGCTCTATGACGCGCACGTTAATCGTCGATTGCTGGTCGTTGACTGACTGCGAGATGCGTGCGGATTCGCGGCGGGAAATCAAATCCTGATATGTCTTATGGACCAGGTCATAGTCGCGATCCAGATCGGCGAACTTTGTGGTAACTTCAATCGCACGGGACGTCATGTTTTTTGCGTTTTGCAGATCCGCCAAAGCGTCATTGTAGCGGTGGTACTGGAAAGCGACGTCCGTCATCGCATCAGACATTTTGCCCTGCGTCTGCACATAAATCGGATTGGAAATCGACTGGTTTCCGACGCCTTGCGCTCCTACTGGGGGCGTCGCCGCAACCTCTTTTTGGAGTTCCGCGACCTCGCGCTTCGCAGCTTTTACGTCGGGATAGTCGTCGGTGTATTTCGACTGCATTTCGATTAGGGACTGCTTGGCCTCTGCCAGGCGCTGGATCAAACTGCCGCCGCCCCCGATGGACGCATTGTTTGAAGTACCAGAGCTCAAGATTATGGGCCCAGGACCATCCACGTAAATAACCTTCGGAATTGTCCTGAGCTGTGCCTGCAGGCTGGACAGGCGGGCTTGTGCGGCGCCCAGGTCCTGCCGTGTCTTTTCCACCTCGACACGGGCTGAGTCAGGAGTAACAGCGTTTGACAGCACATCTAGGTTTGCCTGCCGGAATGCGGCGCGCCTTTGTTCGGCTTCCCGGACGAGCGTTTCATACTCGGCGACTTTGTCATCCAGAAAGGACTGCGCACCTTGAAAGTCTTTGCGCTTTGTTCCGATGTTGGAGTCGACGAATATCGAAATCAGTGTTTGTGAAACACTTAGCGCTCGGTTCGGATTTTTGTCGGAGAACGCCAATTCGTAGAGGTTTTTTGACCCTAGCGGCCTGAGGGTGGTGTGGCTTTGAAGGCTTTGCACTTCCCGGGCCATTTCTGCACTCGACAAAGCGCTACTCGCCGGGGAGGTCAGCCGAACCACTTGTTCTAAGTTGGGCCGCGTAAGCAGAGTGTTCAGCATAATAGAGACTTGCTGATCAGGATCCGTCATGACGGTGAGGCCTCTCAACAGAGGTTCCATCATCGTATCCGTATCGATGTAGATTTTTGCGACTGCTTCGAACTGGTTCGGCACTACCGCAAATATTCCCCAGCCGACTAAGCAGACGATCCACGCGACTGCTATGCCGGTCCAGCGATAGTGCCAGGCGCCGCTCAGATGACTTCGGGCTTGTATTTTCCACGGTTGCATTCGATTCACTGCCTAGTAGTTGCGCGTTGCAATTCAGAGTTTAGGGACCGCAAGACATCGTGACCGAGCAGAACAATACTTCGTCCTGCGCAGGATTTTGTTAAAAGCCCCCGACCTGCACCGGTTACTTTTCATTTTAACAATTAGAAGGGTTAATTTTATAACATTACTTGCGTTCGTAAGTGCATATGTTGGGATCCGCACTTCTTTCCGTACCATGACCAGCTACATCTAGGTTTCTCGGTCGCAAAGATACTAGATATTGCCTTCGTGCAATCTATTCATTGGGTTAGCCACCGCGATTCAGCCGACTGAAGGGGCGCCAAAATGTGAACGGTACCCGATTATCCGTGAGGATTGTGCTTTCGGCTTAAGTCGAAAATCGAAAGCACCACGTCCCGTTACGTCACTACGAGGACCGCGGAAAGGATTGGACAGAAACGAACTTCAAACATTGAACACCGACCGATTTTCGGGAAGGGCGCCAAGTTTATCCAGCCCCCGGCCTAGCCAAATTTTTTACGCGACGAAGAATTGCTTCGGTCACTCTCGTTGCCGTCCTGCGCTGAAAAACATAATGGGCCATGTCGGGTCCCCTGATGCCGAAGGTTTGTTTGTAACGGTTGTCGCCCGCCATAAAGTCGTACGCCAAGGCGCCTTCTTCCAGATGTTGCTGCATGCACAGGTAATGACTCACGAGTCCGGGCTTGGCCTTCGGATCATCCTCATAGGAAAAACCTGTTTGATAGGCGTAAACGCGGCCGCGATATATGAAATTGTACACTTGGCCTATCAATCTCTCGCCGGCTGATACGCGAAAGATTTCCACCGTTCCTCGCTCGATACAATTCTGCATCAGAGTCCGGTGAAAACTCTCAAAATATTGGTTTGAGAACCCGCCCGGCATGCCCCGGTGAGTCCAATAAGTCTGGTGGAGCTCTTTCAGCTCTGCAAAATACGCCATTGCTTGGCCCAGCGATTGCGCCCTGGCACCAAGAATTGGGCCCTCCTTCTCGTAAAGTCGAATGGCGCGACGTATCTGATACCGCGCGTTGCTGCTCAGGGTATCGAGATAGGGTTTGCCCTCTCGCCGCACTGCGTCCAGGTCGACAAACCAAGACGGCTTGTGGGCAAGTTCCAGGACCATCAGTTCTGCGTCGTGCGCAAACTGCGCAATTTCCTGAGTGGCCATTGCAACGTGCAGCTCATCCCATTTTCGAAAGGGACAAGCGGGAATTTCAGCGCGCTTTAGAAAGGTTATGACAACAGGCCAAATACTCTCGGAATAACGGCGGTCGGTCAGAATGTTATTATATTCGATGTTTATAATGTCGTTGTGGGGATCGCCGGTTCGATTAAGAATCATCGCCCGACTGGGCATAAAGCGACGGCGGAGTTTTGCGGTATGGAATATGGCGAGTGCAACGACGGTACCGGAATCGCGTACCGATAGAAGCAAGGGCGCCGATCCGGGGGCGGTCGCGAGCCAGGTGCCGATCCAATCCCAACTCAGAAAAAACGAGCAATCTGAGCGCTCCTCCAACTCCTTCCATTGTACGGAAACCGTCTTGACGTCATCGAGGCGTTCCAATGAGCACGAAAGCCCCGCCATGGTTTCCCGCGAGCGGTTGTTCTCATTGCTTGATATCATTGATGTCCGGTCACTTTTTCTCTATCGACCAATCATTGCCAACGCCTAAGCGGTTGCGGTTCGGCCCACGGTAGCGGCAATCGCAATTTCGGGGCGCGATCGGCTAGTGATTCAGACATCAGGGTCTATACGCATGTCTGTAGCTTTTCATTCCTGCCTACGCAAATATGTCAATTAATTACGATCGGTAACTGCAGATCTCGCCCGTAATGCGAATCGTTCGAAAGAGTTTCGCGCGATTTAAAAGTCTCTTCCCGGTGCGCGCCAACGCTTCGACTTTTTGCCATCAGATGTTTTTGCTCCCCCGACCCTGGCAGCAATCGCCGTATCGGCAGATGCCCCCTGTTTCCTGCCCGACGGCCCGGTATCATTCAAAACCAGCCATCGGATGACTAAGCCAATTGCGACCGTAGCTAAGCCATAGAAAACGCCGCTCATTTTGCTACCGCTTCGCGATCAGTTTTTGCGGTCGATTCAATCCCATACTACCCGCGCACTTAGATATTTTCATGCTCTAGGGTGTACTTTAAAGGCCGCACTTAGGACAAGCCATAACATTCTGTCGAAATTCGGGATCGTTGGCACTGCAGGATACGTCGGCCAAAATCGCCCCATCTTGGACCGCATGTATCACTGCTGGAAATTGTGCGTGCCGGCATGCGCCGGACATCCAGTTGTCAATAGGTGACAGGCGCCGTGGGGACGGTTCGGGCCTATATTCGGGCCTATAAGAGGGACCCTTTCGAATCTGCGCGTTTGGCCCTGGGGGAGCGGCTTTTAGAATCTAAACATTGCTTCCTTGGTATATCCTTGTAGACCTAGGTTACTTTCTGGGCTCGCCGCATTAGGGGGAATATGCATGCGCGACATCTTTTTAGTTGTCGCAGTCTTTATCGGATTAGGCTTCACCCTTCGGTTTCCTTTTGTCGGAATCTTGCTGTGGGTGTGGTTTTCCATCATGTCGCCGCATGAAGAGGCATTTGGCTTCAGCCAGACTCTGCCACTCAATTTTGCTATCGCCATCGTAACAGCGGTTTCTTGGTTGGTTTCGAAAGAACCAAAACGATTCCCAGTTCATAGGGTTACGGTTCTGCTGCTTGTTTTCCTGGCCTGGACGACATTTAACTCGTTTTTTGCTTACGCCCCCGATTTCTCGTGGCCATATTGGGATCGTGTTTGGAGAATTTTTGCTCTCGGATTCATGATCTCTTGTCTCGCGACTAACAGAGTCCGGGTAGAAGCGATTCTTTGGTGCGCCGCGATTTCGTTAATGTATTACGGCGTGAAGGGCGGCATCTTTACAATCGCAACTGGGGGGGCGTATCGAGTCTATGGTCCGCCCGCTACTATCATTGGCGATAATAACCAGCTCGCACTTGCGCTCCTGATGGTCTTGCCGTTGATGGAGTACCTGCGGTCTACAGTTGCTTCGAAGTTGCTGTCCAAGATTTTGCTTGGGTGTATGGTGCTGATTGGAGTTTCCGTTCTTGGAAGCTACTCGCGAGGTGCGTACATCGGAATGGCCGTCTTGGCCCTGTTCGCTGTGGCTCAATCCAAGCGAAAAGTGGTTTATTTCCTAGCAATTGGGAGTTTTGCGATCGCGGCACTGTTTTTGATGCCGCAAAGCTTTCATGATCGGGTCGATACAATCGGCTCAGCGAATTCGGATGCTTCGGTCCAGGGGCGGTGGATGGCATGGCAAGTTGCCACTCGGTATGCCTGGGACCATTTCCCGTTCGGCGCGGGCTTCTACGCTCCCCAGTTGCGGTCTATCTTTAACTATTATTTTCCGGGCGAATCTATTCATGCCGCGCACAGCATTTATTTTCAAGTGTTGGGCGAGCACGGTTTCATAGGCCTCACACTATATCTTGGGCTGTTGATCGTGGCGGCGCTATGTTTTCGCAGGTTGGCTCGACTCAAGCTGCAGAATACCGACGCCGACTGGATTCATAGGCTGTCCCAGCTCTGTTTCAGCGGTATTGTAGCATTTGGAGTCGGTGGCGCGGCATTGAGTATGGCCTACTACGATCTCTTCATCATTATTATTTGCCTGATTCCGCCATTGACCTTGATTGCAGAAGCCGCAATCAAAAAAAAGCGGAACGATCAATCGGCCACTGTCGCGCGAAATCTCCAGATTGATATCAGCCCAGGTGAAAATGATATGCACGGGAAGCATCCGTCTCCGCTGTAATTTTCAGTATTTGATTGTCTGCTCGCCAATTTGCTGGGCGTTAGGTTGCCAGTCTTTGCCCCAAGGTTCCGCGATTGGGCTTTGGATATTTCGGGGCGTCTTGGGTTTGGGGCGTATACTTTTTCCCTCAATTTCCAAATCTGAACGCTTAGACATCCTTGCGCGCCGCACGCGCGAGGCTTTCAGCCATAATATTGGTTGATTTCGGGTCTTGACCGAATGCTTTTGGATCGACAGCCTACCGCCTGAAGTGAAGACGTGCGAAAAAGGTGGGCCATCTACGGCGGGGGGCTTACGGTGAACACACGCTTTATACCAAGCGATCATCGTCCGAAATTGAAAAAATCGTCCCGGCGAAGCGTGGTTGCGGGGGGCGTTTTTGCGTTGTTGGGCGCGACGTCGCGCGGTAGTCCCTATTCCACCATTCAGCGGGCAGAAGCAGCAACGTCGGACTCGACGGCAGGTAAAGCCGTTTCCACGCCGGCGCGACCTATTGAAGTCTCCTACGAGGTTTTGGAAGTTGGCCCTGACAAGAAATTCCGCACCCTGACGGAAGCGGGTTGTTTAATGAACTCGATTCCCTGGTGGAACAACGGTTACACCGATCCCGCTACCATTGCGCGGATGGGGTTTCGTATAATCATCAGTCCAGGTCCGCCTGGATATTATACCAACGATAGCGGTTCACATTCTCGTCGCTGGCCCTCTCTACGCGGATGGCCGCCCTTTGAAGGCAGTTTGCTCGGGCCTGTGATTATCGAGGGTGAAGCTGGAAAGCCCGCACCAGTCTTGGATACCGATGGCTATGCAGATGGGGTGCTCTATTACCAAACAGGCCTGTTTGCGACCGGTAGCTGCGACGCTACATTTCGGCATCTCATCTTTCGGGGATTTCGACGGCGTGACGATATAGGCAACTACGCGGCCGTTCGCCTTGGTCAAAGTTTCGCTAAGATACCAATGAATAGCCACGTGCTTTTTGAGGACTGCGAATTCAGCGAGTGCGACAATGGGATAATGGGCGGCGCTGTCGGTCAATCTCTCACACTAAGGCGCTGCTATTTCCACGATAATGGAAATCAGAGTGGGCGTGTGCACAACATTTACTTCTCTGGGGGTGACACATTAACCGTGGAAGACACGTTATCGACTCGCTGCAAAATTGGTCACCTGCTGAAAACACGTGCGGCGAAAACCGTAATCCGCAACACGCGATTAATTGGAAATGGGGGAACTGAGAGCGCCTGTCTGGACGTGCCGGACGGGGGCATCTTGGATATCGACGGGTTGGTCTGTGAGAAGTCGCCGGGTACCGATGCCAGCTGGCTTATTCACTACGCTGGCGAGAACCAGGACGCGGCCGGCGTTTTCTTTTACATTCCTTCTGCCGTTAAAATCCGGAATATGACTATGGTGGCGCCGGCAATGATGACGCGACATCTGGGATGGGGCCAGATCGTGGGCTTTGCAAATCAGAGTGGCCTGGGAGCCGGAACCTCAGGAAAGGGCTCGTACCTGGTAACCCCAAATTCCGAAGGAGTGAAGGTGTACGGCCTGACCGAAAAGGCTGCCGGTCTTCCATGCACTGTGTTGCCGGATAAGCCTGCGCTGAATTTGCAGTCGCCTGTCCACAGCACGTAAGCCCGGAGGCTCCATTTGACCGAAGAGAAGACTCGCGAATGTTGCTCTCTATTGAGCTGGCGAAATCGTCAGCACGGAGCCAAATTGTCAAAATAGCGCGCACCAGTTTGCGCTTTAAAAATCCGCACAAGGAAACACTCAACGATAAGCGCTCATAATGACGGTTCTTCTGATTTTCATTGGTTACCAGCTTGTTGCAATAACTTATGCTGTATTCACGGCGATGGTGGCCAGTCGCGGCTCCCGATCGCTCGTATCCTTTCTTTTTCTTGTCGCAACGGGGGCTACTGCGCTTTGGGCGCAGCTATTTGTTTTTGCCAACTATGGCATCCTTCCCAAATTGGTGTTCGACCTGGCGGGCGTGATACGAGACGGTGCTTGGCTCGCATTTTCCCTCGCCTTGATGCATCCCTTGACAGGTCATCGCAATTATTGGCGAGCGGCGGCGGCAATCGCGGCCGGATTGATTTTAATCCAACTCTTTCTCTATTCGACGTCGCTGATGTTCGGAAGTGTTGCCGGTGTTTTGGTAGACAACGCGCTTATCCGAGTAATTACCACAATACTCTCCTTCGTTCTCATTGAAAACATTCTGCGTAATGCTTCGCGTGCCGATTTTTGGGCGCTTAAACATTGGGCAATCGGCCTTTCGGCCGTTTTAGTTTTTCAGCTTATAGTTCGAATTCCAGAGTTTCTTACCCATACGAGTAATCCCGGTTTTGCGCTGGCAAGCCCGCTCGTTGTTCTAATCGCGCTGCCTTTCTTCGTCATCAGCTCCGCGCGGTTTCCACAGCTTCAGCTGCGAATCTACTCTTCGCGCACGTTTATCTTTCACACTGCGACGTTGATCGCGGTAGGGGTCCTGCTGCAGGGCACGGCCTTTGCCGCCTGGTATGTCCGATCGTATGGCGGCACGAACGGGACCGCTTTGGCGCTTACGGTGGCGTTCAGCGGAATTGTTGGTGTGGCAGGCGCGCTTGTATCGGGCACGGTTCGCTCGCGCATTCGGCTCATGATAAACAAGAATTTTTTTAGCCTGAAATACGATTATCGGGTGGAGTGGGAGAGGGTGATCCGCGGGCTGACTGTCAGTCCCGAAAAGAACGTTGCTGAGCGCGCGTTGCGCATCTTGTGCGACCTGATGGACACGTCGGGTGGTGCGATCTGGCTCTATCAGGAAAGTTGGCGGCAATTCAGGCTCTCTGGAAAACTCGGTGTCTCGATTCATGTGGCGACGTTGCGGGAAGACGATGAAAGGATCGAGCTTCTTCGCCAGAATGATCGGCCTTTTGTGGAGTTTTCCGCAAAAGGAAAAGACGATGCACGCTTTACCGCCTTTCAGGCCTTTATCGATGGCGGCTGGATTGTCTTGCCCTTGCGGTATCGGTCCGCTCTCGCCGGCTTTGTCGTCCTTAATCAGCCCCGAGTCTCCAGAGAGCTAGATTGGGAGGATGAGAGTCTGGTGCGAGTGCTGGCGATGCAAGTGACCGCCTATTTGATCCAAGAGGAGACCGCGCAGTCGCTCGCTGATGCCCGGCAGCTTGAGGATTTTAACAAGCGGTTTGCTTTTGTCGTGCACGATATCAAGAACACTATTGGGCAATTAAGCCTGATGGTGCGTAACATCGCGCAATTTGGAGACCAAAAGGAGTTCCGGGACGATATGGTTATCACCTTGGGCAATTCCGTGGATCGTCTGGAAGTTCTGCTAAAAAGCTTAACGGCAGTGGGGGAGAAGAACTTTGCATCCGGCGGCGTCTTCCATGCCGTTGATTTAACTGAATTATTGAAGGATTTTGTCGCGAAAAAGGCGGAGTTGGGGTATCACTTAGAACTGCACGTAACGACGGGCGCCACGTCGGTAAGTACAGATTCCGTTGCTTTATCCCGGGTACTTGAGCACGTTGTTTCCAATGCTTTTGAAGCGTCCGAACCTGGTGCCGCCGTGAAAATTGATTTGTCGGTGGCTGAGGGCGTATTTGAAATTGTCGTGACAGACCGAGGAGCCGGGATGACGCAACAGTTTATCAACGAAGAGCTTTTTCGGCCACTGCGCTCTACAAAGCATGGCGGCTTTGGTGTTGGGGGATATCAGATTCGCGAATTGATGCGCGATCTCGGTGGCGGTGTTAACGTCGAGAGCGTTGTTGGAAGTGGCACGCGCGTTATCTTGTCCCTGCCAAGGGCCCCGGCGCTCGCCGTGTCATGAAAAAGTCGGCAGCAACAGCCCCGCAGAGCGAAGAGCGAACCGAAGAACGGGTTCTGCTGGTTGAGGATGACCTTGGCCTGCAGAAGCAGATGCGCTGGGCGCTTTCGCCATACTTGGTTGATGTCGCGTGTTCGCGCGCCGAAGCAATAGCAAAAGTCTCCTCCTCCACCTTTCGCGTCGTTATCCTCGACCTGGGCTTGCCGCCGGATGAAAACGGCGCGAGCGAGGGCCTGAAGGCACTCGATGAAATTCTGAACGTAACACCCCAAGCAAAGGTTATCGTCGCCAGCGGAAACGTGGAACGTGGAAATGCGGTGAAGGCCGTGGCAAATGGGGCCTTTGATTTCATCGCAAAGCCGATCGATAGCGAAATTCTAAAATTGGTGATCAGTCGAGCCATCCGGATGTCCGAGTTGGAAGAGGAGAACACTCATCTACGCGAGCTTTCGGCGGGCGGCAGCGACGGACTGGTCTATGCGTCTCCGAAAATGACCCAGATCGCTCGTATGTTGGATCGGATTGGTCCCATGGATGTCAGCGTCTTGCTGACGGGGGAAACCGGCACTGGCAAAGACGTCATGGCGCGTTCGCTTCACCAACTCTCGCGGCGCAAGGCGCATCCTTTCGTCGCGATCAATTGCGCGTCTATTCCCGAGAATTTGCTGGAGAGCGAACTTTTCGGTCATGAGCGCGGAGCTTTTACCGGCGCGGTGAAAAGAACGCATGGCAAGTTCGAGCTCGCCGACCAGGGGACGTTATTCCTCGATGAAATCGGCGACATGCCTTTGGCTTTGCAAGCCAAGTTGTTGCGTTTCCTGCAGGAACGCCGGCTAGAGCGCGTTGGCGGCCGCGAAGCCATCACGGTGGACGTTCGGCTGATTACTGCGACGAACCAGAAGCTGGAAAAACTCATCGGCGAAGGAAAATTTCGCGAAGATCTCTTCTACCGCATCAATGACGTCCGTATAGATCTTCCCGCCCTGCGGGAGCGGGAAACCGATTCCATCCTTTTGGCTCAGTACTTTCTGAATAAATTCAATAAGGCGCTGTCAAAGCGGGTGGCGGGATTTACCGAGGAGGCGCTTGGCGCCATATCCCGGCATTCTTGGCCCGGCAACGTTCGTGAGCTTGAAAGCCGCGTGAAGCGGGCTGTCATCATGGCCGAAAACAAGCGCATCAACGCACAGGATCTCTATCTCGAGATCGCCAACGGCGCTCCCCGCGATTTAAACCTGCGAAGGGAAGTGGAGAGCCTGGAAAAGCGGCTTGTGGCCGAAGCGCTTGCGTGCACCGATGGCAACATTTCCAAGGCGGCAAAGCTTCTGGGCATCAGCCGGCCCCATCTATACAGCCTTATAGGCCAGGCTTAGTTCGGCGTATAAAAGGTAATTGGAGTACGTTCATGAATCCCAAGCAATATCAGCAGCGGCTTGTTTTTGTCGCGGCGGCTGCCATCGCGGCCTTCACGCTTCCGCCGACGGCGTTCGCTGCACTTCCGCCAGCCGGCGGCGACGCTGCCAATCCCGGCGTCGCTCAGCTCGTGTCGCAGGCCCAGAAGGCCATCAAGGCCGGGAATATTCCACTAGCTGTCATTGACCTGAAAAACGCCTCGAGCGCGGCGCCTCGAAATGGCGTGGTGCGAGCACAGCTTGGAGCGGTCCTGCTTCAGTCCGGAGATTATTATTCTGCCGAGCGCGAGCTTCGCCAGGCACGCAAAGATGGGGCACCCGATCAGACTGTTCTTCCCCCCTTGTTCCAGGCGATGCTATTTCGCCATGAAGAAAAAGCTCTTCTGGAAGAGTTCCCGGACCCAGCGGCCGACATGAATACGGCTGCTGCGGCGGATATTTTTAAGGCTCACGCGCTTGCGTTGCAGAATTTGGGTCAAACGGCTGATGCCGCCACCGCCATGGAAAAATCTTTGAAATTGCGACGCGACGAGGCGGGTCTGCTCACGCGTGCCCGCATCGCGCAACAGCAGCACGATCTCCCGACGGCAATGGCCTTTACCGATGAGGCAGCAAGGCTGGCTCCAGGGGACGTCAACCCGATGTTGTTCAAGTTCGGCCTATTAGTGGATTCCAACGACCTGAATGCGGCGCTCAAGCTGTCGGATGATGTGGTGGCAAGATTTCCTGCAAGCTTGCCGGCGCGCTTTTCACACGTAGAAGTTTTGATGCGCATGAATCAAGATGCCAAGGCCAGCGCTGAAGTTGCGGCTATTCTTGCCAAAACCCCCAATATCGCTATCGGTGTTTATTACCGATCTTTGCTGATGGCGAAAGCCGGTGACGTGAAGGGCGCTTGGCGGAACGCTCAGGTGTTGCCGGCTCAATTTCTCCAATCTCAACCCGGTACGGCCTTGGCAGTCTCCCAAATGGCCGACCGTGCCGGTGCCTCGGAGACCAGCGCAGCGATTCTCGGTGCTGCAATTGCAAAGTTTCCAGCTGACACCAATTTGCGGCTGCGTCTTGCCGCGGCGAGGCTTCGGCAAAACGATACAGCGGGAGCCCTCAACGCGCTGGAGCCGATCAAAGACTCTCTGGATCCAGCTACGGCACAGTTGTTGGCCAGGATTTATTTCAAGATAGGCAAGCCCAACGACGCACTGGCCATGCTGCAGAGACTAGATCAGTCAGGAAAGGGATCGGATGCGGTAACCCTTGGTATCGTGGGGCTCGAAGGCCAGCAGGGCCAGACAGAAGAAGCTATGAAAAGCCTGGCGCAAGCCGTCGCTCAGAAACCGACAGACCCTCTGCTGGTCGGTCAACTGGTCGTGGCGCTGTCGCGCACTGGCCGATTTGCAGACGCTCTTGCAGCGGCGGACAAGCTCGGCAGTGACCCAAAACAGCGTACTCAGTCGCTCGCGTTGCGCGCGCAAGTTCTTCTGGCACAGCACAACCCGGATGCGGCGCTTGCGGCATACGATAAGGCGGTTCAGTTGGAACCGGGAAATCCGGTCAGCTTGTATGGGCGGGCCGGCGTTATGGAATCAATGGGGAAGTATGCCGATGCGACCAAGGACCTGAATACCATCCTCGCAGCGAACCCCAAAAACATCTCAGTATATCTCAAGCTTGCAGAGGTCGCGGCGCATCAGGGCCAGGATCAGAACGTGCGAAACATATTGTCGCGAGCGAGCCAGCAGGCGCCTGGAGATCCCGCCCCCCGTACAACGTTGGTTCGCTACCTGATGTTGCGCAAGGACTTTAAGGGCGCGCTTGTCGCGGCAAATGATTTGGTGCACGCGCAGCCGGCCAATGTTCAGGCGTTGGCACTGCTAGGGGAAGCCCAAATCGCAGCGGGCCAAAAACCCGAGGCGGTGGCTACATTCCGGCGGGTGGTGTCGATTGCCCCGAAGGGGCCGGCACCACAGATCCTTCTTGGAACCGCTCTGCAGGCTGCAGGCGATCGTTCTGGCGCATTGTCCGCGCTGAAAGCGGCGGTCGCCTTAGACAGCAACTCGGCGGACGTACGCATCGCTCTGATCAATCTGCAATTTAGCCAGGGCGATGGACAGGGCGCTGTTGCGACGGCGCAAAATTTCCGGAACGCAAATCCAAGTAACACGGCCGACATCATGTTGGGCGATACTCTAGCCAAGGCAGGCCATCCCGATCAGGCCGCAACAATCTATCAACAAAGCTTTGCGGCAAGGCCCAATAGCACCACGTTGATGCGGATCGTGGGAACGTCGGTGACAGCAGGAGACGCCAAGTCAGCGCTTGATGCCATGTCAAAGTGGCTAGATAAAAACCCCACTGATACTTCGGTCCGAGTGGAATATGCCACGTTGCTGATGCGGCAGGGAGACAAGTCCAAAGCTACCACGGAATATCAGGCCGTGTTGCAGCGCCAACCCAATAATGTATTAAGCCTGAACAATTTGGGCTGGCTGAAGCAAAAGGATGATCCACGTCAAGCGATTTCACTTGTCACGCAGGCGTCAAAATTGGCTCCTGAATCTCCCGAAGTGCTCGATACCTTGGGATGGCTCAAGCTTCAACAGAAGCAGCCAGCGGAAAGCCTGCCGCTATTGAAGCGCGCGCACGATCTGCGTCCTGCGGACGGCTCCATAAGCTATCACCTGGTTCTGGCGCTAGACGGTACCGGCAGTCACGATGCAGCAAGGGGGTTGCTGAAGGCAGTCGTGGCGAGCGGCGCAAAATTTGAGGAAAGGGACGCAGCCAGCCAGCTATCAGCCAAATGGCACTAAGGCGGCCGCTGACGGTATTCGTCAGCCCAGCCCGCCAATAAGCCAAGGACCGATAAAGTTTGCGACCGGCAAAGGAAGTTTTTTCCAGGCTTCGATCATGCGGGAATATTTGGGATTGAGTGGGTTTTTATCGGGCATGCTGTGACCGGGCAGGAAGTGGTATTCATATTCCAACCATTCCGGGGTGAAGCCCCAGTTTTTTTTGAAGGAAAATGCGCCAGTCCCGGCTTTGCTGCGTCCGAAGTCAAATCGCCGATAGCCCCGCGCGGCGGATCGGCGCATGACTTCCCAATATAGAAAATCGTTCGCGCCGTTCCGGCGGGCGAGCTTTGTTCCTCCGCCATAGTAGGGCAGGACGGTATCGCGGTGGTAGAAGTTAAGAACGGCGCTGACGGGAACGCCACCCTCCTTCACCACCAGCGCGTCACAGTCCTTGCCGAAGGTTTTGCGCAGCGCCGAAAAGTAACGTTTCGAGAAGACCGGCGTACCGAGGTTTCGGACGCTTTCGGAATAGACCCTGAATGTATTGTCGATCTGGTCGTCGACTTCGCTGACAAGACCGCTCTCCAATGTCTTTCGCACCACCGCCCGCTGCTTGCGCGGTATGGCGACCAGGTTCTCCTGATCATCGGCGCTGAGAGACCGAGAGAAGGTCGCATACAGGTCCTTTTTGACGGCCCAGCCATGGGTTGCTTTGCGCGAACGGAACTCCAGATAGGGTGCCTTTGTCTCCACCTGCAGCGCCAGAGCGGCCAAGGTGAGAGCGGCGTCTGTCTCGTCATCCAAGGCGAGGGGGCCGCCCTCGACGCAAAAGGGTGCCGCAATCAGCGCATTGCCGAACAACAGGCTGCGTTGAAAGACCAGCGGCAGAATTCCCACAATCTGCGAGTCCCGCTCGGCCACAAGGTAACGGGGATTGAGTTTGAAAATATCGCGAAATATGGATCGCCAGCCGATGCGGTGAAAAAAAGTCCCGTCCGGCCTCGATAGAACAAACGAATCCCAAGACTCGATGTCCCGTTCCCCCATGGGTCTTATTTTGAGAGGAGCCGTCAGGTGCGCAGACGTGTGGGACATGATCTTTCTGAAAAATTTCTCACAACGTGTGAGACAATCCGATCGTGGCGCGAACGTCGTTTGTGCTTCCTGTCAGCGGCGACAGGGCTTGCAAGGCGGCCGAAGACACTCTGTCCACATACTGCAAACTGACATAAATGCTCGTTTGTCTGGATAGCTGATAGCCGAGCTGGCCTTGAACCTGGTAAGTGTGTGCCTCGCTGCCCAATTCGTCATCTACAGAATAATATCCGCTCATTGAAGCGTGAAGAAGGGGAGTGAGATCGTGGGAAAATTGAGCTTGTGCTCCCCAGGAGTCAGTCTTTGGGGGGCCAATGAATACACCGCTCAGGATTGTTGCTCGCGTGCCGAAAAGGCTGATGCTGGCGCGATCGCGCTCAAACGCTTCGACGTATGATACTGTGATCGTTTGGTACCGGGAAATATTCTGACCTAGAGAGAGGCTGCCTTGCGACTGGATACTGTAAGTCGATAGCGAAGATGGCGATCCATCTTCCAAAACGCTGTCTGCTGAACCCAGGGAGCCGTCAGGCCGGGCCGTAAGGCCAGTCAGGTTGTTGAGGAGCTGGCCTTCGGGCGTTTGCACATAGTCATTTGCGGAAGCTGTAATTAGAGCTCTGGGAGTGAGATCCCAGTGGAGGCTTCCGATATAACTGGGGCTGTTGTACTTTTCCCCGGCCTCGATCTGTAGCGAGAAACTCTTCCCGAAAGTTAGTCCGAACCCTCCCAGCGCCACAGGACCGCTAATATTGGCATTGAGGGGCGTTGTACTGGTCGTTCCATCGTAACCAGCGGTCGCAAGCAATGAAAATTCATGGTTGATCGCATAGCCCAAGTTGGCGATCCCGGCTTTTTCCGACAATAGACCCTGTGACTGGTCGGTCTCGTTGATAGAGCCAATTGCATTCCAGTTGAAGCGATCGAAGTATGTGCCACTGGATATTCTTTCGGTTAGCGACCGCGACGTGGTATCATCGGGAGTGCTTACCCCCGGAATGGGCGAGACGATCAAAGCCCCCGGCGGATTGGTGAAGAATACCTGACCGAAGCTGGGGAGGGTTTCGGAAGTCGCAAATTCTCCGAGATGGAACGTCAGATCGGGATTGAAATAGTAGCCGTACGAATTGCTATAGCCATTGGGTACGACCCGATTGTCCGCGGTCACGACCCCAAGGCTGCTTAAGACGACCGGTTGGGCGAATGCCTTCGCGCTTAGGGAAAGATAGCTGGGTATAGCGTCCACATTTCCCACGGCCTGCAGGTTGTTGGTAATTTGGGTCGGCACCGTGCCCCTGGCATAGAAATCCGCTTCGCCACCATAGTTGGCATCCAGGCTTAGACGCCGAGCATGTTCATGCACATAGGAGGTGAGCCCGAGCGAGGAAAGATAGTCCGGTTCCTCGGCACCTGGCAGGCCCGATGCATTGGACACATAGGACTCGCTGAAGCTTACGCTTGCTCCTGCCTGAAACTCAGGTGCTGGCGGTCCCTGGTTCTGTGCGGCTGTTCCGAGCCGACGCTGCGCCGTTACGGACGGTGGCGGCGCTGGCGCGGTGGGAGAGGATGTCGGTGGTGGGAGTGTTCCGTTGTCGGTAGGCGTGGGAAGCTCAACCTGGTTTTGCGCGTAAGCCGGTAGCGACACCAGCAATACCGTGAGCAGGGCAGACGACATACGTAGCCACCCGAAACCGCAACGGTTGTCGGTAAGTGTCACGCGGTCAGCGGGCCGAAAACGACGCTTTCCGCGATCGAACAAAAGCCAGTCTGACCGGGACATTTAGAAATACGATTGCGGAATAATGATGATGTCGCCTGGACGTAGGTCCGTATTGGCAGACAGATCGCCGTCCTTCAGCAGATCTGAGAGCCGCACCCTCGTATCGACGTCCTTGCCGTCGGTTTTCCGGACGATTTTCGCGCGGTTGCCTGCGGCAAAGGGAGTCAATCCGCCTGCAGCGATCATTGCGTCGAGCACGGTCATATGTGCCTCATAGGGGATCGCTTTGGGGGTTACGGCTTCGCCGACAATCCGAACTTGCTGGCTGTAAGGGCCGACAAAACCGCTGACGATGACGGTTACGGTCGGATCCGCAACAAACTTCTTGAGCCTACCCTCGATTTCGTGGCCGAGCTCTACAGGCATGCGTCCGGCCGCGACAACATCGTTGACCAAAGGCGTGGAGATTCTGCCATCGGGTCGTACTGGAACTGTGCTTGTAAGTTCTGCGTTGTGCCAAACCGAAATTTGAAGCGTATCGCCCGGACCAATAATGTAGCTCGCAGTTTCGGCTTGCGTCGTAGAAACGGGCGGGGCCATGGACCCGCTTGGCGCGCATGCTGCAACGCTGATCAGCCCCGTCGCGACAATGAGCATGGCGAGTTTGTCCATGAACGAATAGCTGAGTCGCATGATTTTACCCCTCGAGATGATTCGGACAGCCCAGTCTGTCTTGGTAAGCTATTGAGTCAGAATAAATATTGCAACGCACCTTGAGAACCTGGCTGTGTATTTGAGGCCGCCGGTTGTCGAGATCCTTCGCTGGGAAGGTGGCCCGACGAAATGGCTATAGGCGGTTTGATTTACGGGGCAATGACACCGTCGTTGACCGGTTATGGCTTTTCGAACCAGTGATTTTGTAGCTTGCAGATCGATGGAAAGTGCAATCTTAAGGCGTTTAATTTACTTTTCCCTTTATTTTCAGCGGCTTAACGAGGCGCACTCAGCGCCCGTTTCCGTGTGCCTCGAGAGACGAGTGGGTGCTCCATTGGCGGGAACATCAACTCATGGTGGTTCGAGTGCCCGGGGGCTCCGGGGCCCTGGGTAACCGTTGAAGGCTAATCATTGAAAGGCCGCATCTCCGCCTCGCGCGACCGCCAGGAAAGCGTCCGCTATTTTGCGAACTTCGATGCCCAGATAACGAGGGGGATAGTCACTCCAACACGTAAGGGCGAAAAGCCTAAGATATTGATAATCACCCCTTCCTCTGAGCCTCGCGCGCAGAGTTTCGTGTTTGGAATGGGGTTTGGCGCAACCAGCCCATCAATTGAGACTACGCGGCTATCGTGAAATGGCACTCAGATATTCTTCCGATAAGAACTAGTCCGCATCAGCGCATCGCGTTGGCCGGCAGACCCACTTCGCGGCATCGATTCGAGCACTTGGTTCGCGTGTGAAGTTGTCATTGCACAGGAACGAACTCCGGAACTTAACCTGACACGTCAAAGGGCGCATCGATGTGATCGCGTCGCTCTTAATAGATGCGGCAATAACGGGTTGGTAATAAGTACGGCAACAATAAGATCGCCTACCTGACGCAAATAAAAGCAGCAAATCCGGGCCTTTTTCGGAAGGCTAAGCGCATCGGCAATTCTGATCGCGCTACGCACTTCCTTATTTGGTGATGAGATTCGATTTTGTTGCGAGAAAAGAAGAAAGCTTCTTGAGTACAGGATCAAATTTAAGTTAAGAATGCAGACATAGGGTGGCTGCGGGCGGCTTTCGTTGAGGGGCTGTCTTGAGACAGAAGAACAACAGAGTGGCTTCCGCGCGTCAGCGGGGCACCCAACATTATTTTGATTCACTGCGCGTTAAGGACGGACAAAGGGCTTTGCCGGGATATCGGCTCCGGCTCTTGTGCATGAAAAGTTTTGCACGCCCACCAAGTAGTTTCTTGCTTAACAATCTCTGAAAGGCATGAATGGTGAGGCCGCGCATTGCGACCCGGAGTTTCAGCAATAGCTCAAATTCACACAAACCGTTTAGCGAGTTGTAATTCGCTCGTTCCTAGAATGCGTGTGAGAGCTTTGAAAAGAGATGCCTCATGAACGCAATGATCCGCAATGTTCTGGCCCACCCGGCCGAAGTCGATCTCCGTGCCTCCCACGATGGTCTGCTTGCTCAGCATAACCGGTATTTTTCGACAGTCCTTGCCGATTCGCCTGCTTTGCGTGAAGCCGCTCATGCGCTGCGGTTTCAGGTCTACTGTCTTGAGCGCAATTTCGAGAATGCAGAAGAGCATCCGGATGGTCTGGAGATCGATTCCTATGACACGCATGCAGTTCAGGGCGTCCTGTTTCACCGCCCCACGCGTGGTGCCATCGGATCCGTGCGCATGATCCTTCCGGAAGTCGGCACAGAAGATAGTTTTCCGATCATGACGCTGCTCCGGCCAAGCTCATTGGACCTGTCCGACTACGTCAATGTTGCGCAGTGCATAGAGGTGTCGAGATTTGCAATCTCAAAGGAATTCCGTCGCCGCAAGTCGGATCAAATCGATGCTTCATTGATTACGCGCGCGGACGCCTATCGGGAAACCAATTTGGCATTCCTGAGCCTGTTGCAGTTTGTGCTGCGTGAAAGCCTCAGGCGCGACGTGTTGTTTTGGACGGCCGTCATGGAACCGAAATTCCTGCGTCTGTTGGCGCGCATGGGCATTTGTTACACCCCCCTCGGGCCAATGGTCATGCATCACGGTATCCGGCAACCGTGCTATTGCTATCTGCCGGACATGTTGGAGAATGCGCGCCGTGTGCACCCGGAATGTTGGGAAGTGCTGACGGATGGCGGCATTCTTCACGAAGAGCTTGCAGCCAAGACGGGAAGTTTGGCCCTCGTTTAGGGCGCAGCAGCCGCAAGCTCGATCGTTGCTCGGTTGGTTGATCCTGGTCTGGGAATCGGCCGCGTCGCGGCCCCGGTGGGGGCTGAAATAAACTTTCAATATTTTGTGTACTGCGATTGCTGATCGAGGCGCGGCGGGGCAAAGTCAGCCCATAGGCTGGTTGCGAGCCGGGGGGGCAGGGCAGTGACCCGAGAGTTTTCATACGAAGAAGCGTTTGATCGGAATCTGGGTTGGTTCACGGAGGACGAGCAACAACGTCTTCGCACCAAAACAATTGCCATAGCCGGGATGGGGGGCGTGGGCGGTGTCCACCTGCTGACGCTTGTGCGCCTTGGCCTTGCTGGCTTCCATATCGCCGACCTGGATACGTTCGAGCTCGCCAATTTCAATCGTCAGGTTGGGGCAACCATGTCCAGCCTTGGGGAGAGCAAGACCGCCGTCCTGGCCCGGATGGCCAGGGACGTCAATCCGCAATTACGCCTGATTGAGTTTTCAAATGGTATCACAGAGGACAACATCCGGGAGTTTCTTGCTGGAGTAGATCTCTTTATCGATGGATTTGATTTCTTTGCCATTGGGATTAGGCGGAAGACGTTCCAGCTGTGCAGGGAGCTTGGCATACCGGCCGTAACAGCAGCACCCATTGGTATGGGTGTTGCGTTTCTGGCGTTTACGCCAGAAGGGATGTCCTTCGAGGACTATTTTCGCTTCGAAAACAAGTCCGACCTCCGCCAATATATAAA
>Ga0206883_1005_pt1 | contig 58745 bp, 64 predicted proteins | sample Alteio_BWOrgCont_2_FD_152910 | JGI IMG/M metagenome (GOLD analysis project Ga0206883, IMG submission 152910) | Enriched cells from forest soil in Barre Woods Harvard Forest LTER site, Petersham, Massachusetts, United States -... | ecosystem: Environmental > Terrestrial > Soil > Temperate forest > O... | reverse complement strand
GTCAAAATTGTTGTTTCGAGTGTTTATTCAATCGATGAGCAAAAGGAAAGGATTCAAGATGCTGACGCCTATTTTGATAAATCCGATGGCAAGGATGTCCTTTTAGGGATAATTTCTTCTCTTATAGGTGATCCATAGGCAGCTTGATGCAATCTTAGAACAAGGTAAACTTACCGAGGTGCATTTGAAGGAAGAATGAGGTTCGTTTTAATACAGGAGAAGATTATGAAATTGTTAAAGGTTTTTTCAATAATATTTTTAATGGTAATGGGGCAATTAATATTAATTCTTAATTGTTATGCGCTGACTACAAAAGAGTATTATGACCAAGGCCTTGCCGATGGCCAACAAGGCAATTTTACACAAGCTGTATCTGATTTTACGAAAGCCATTGAAATAGATCCTGATTATCCAAATGCTTATTATGACCGTGGCTTGGCCTATTATAAACTAGGCGACTTTGATAATGCTATTTCTGATTATACTAAGGCAATTGCAATAAAACCTAACGATGCGATTACCTATAACAACCGTGGTAACGCTCTTGATGGACAAGGCAATTTCGATCAAGCCATTCTTGATTATAATAAAGCCATTGAAATAAACCCCAAAGATCCTGATGTTTATAATAACCGTGGCTTTGATTACACTAAAGAAGGTAATTTCACTCAAGCTATTTCTGATTTAAACAAAGCCATTGAATTAGACCCTAACCATGTATCAGCCTATCTTAACCGTGGCATTACCTATGCTAAGCAAATGAATTCTACCCAAGCTTTTTCTGATTTTAGCAAAGCAATTGAAATAGACCCTAAATATGGAAAGGCTTACAGTAACCGAGCGGTTCTGTACTATCATTTAAATGATTATGATAAGGCTTGGGCAGATGTGCACAAAGCAGAAGAACTAGGTGTTGAGGAGAGTCAGAGATTTATTGAACGTTTACAGGAAGCTTCCGGTAAAGATCAGTAAATCATTTCTTTTCAAATAGTTAAAGAAATTCAGTAATTTACAATCTTCCTGTATCTTAGGCCATTATCAAAAGATCCACTTTTAGAATCATCCTGCCGATTTAAACTGTTTTTAATCCCATCGAACGAAAGATTAAAAAAATAAAATAAGAAAATTCTTATTTTATTTTAACGTTCCTCTTATGTGACCCCAGATATACTTTGTCCAGGTGGTATAAGTAGAGCCCATAGGAGGTGTGTTTATGAGTAAAAATCATATTGTCAGATTACCGGAATACTACCAGCAAGAAAATAAAGATCTTTTGTATGTGGATGAAATAAACCAAATAACTGCCCTACGTTTATTAGTGATTGATGATGAAGAGCGAATCAGAGACGCGTATCACCGCCTATTCTGTCATTATGGTTTTGAAGTAATAACAGCATCGAATGCAACCCAAGCTAATGATCTTTTGGTCCGGAATAAATTTGATATTGTCCTTTTAGACATCAAAATGGCTGAAGTAGATGGATCTGTGCTTTTCGGAATAATACGGACATTTCATAAGAAAGTCAAAATTGTTGTTTCGAGTGTTTATTCAATCGATGAGCAAAAGGAAAGGATTCAAGATGCTGACGCCTATTTTGATAAATCCGATGGCAAGGATGTCCTTTTAGGGATAATCCTTTCACTTTTGGAGGGGAAAGTTGCAGTTTGATAGATTAATTTTGTTAGAGGGCGTCAGTTATGGATGAAAAAATATTTTCATTTATACTGGGTCTTTTTATAGTGGGGGGTTCATTAATCGCCAAAAGATTTAGAAATTATTAACATTACAAAAGGGGGAGAGAATATGCGTTATACAATCGGAAAATTCATCACTATCATTTGTTTGGTGGGCATGACAAGTTATGCCAGTGCTGCTACTTGGCAGGATGTTAAACAAGAGTCAGGACCTGTGGTGCTAAAACCGGAAGCGTATTTAAAGGTTTACTCAGAAGCCCGTGTTTTTAGAGATGGAGATATACCCAAGGTGGATCGCGTGCCGTACACTATTTATTCAGCAGATGGAAAAAAATTAAGATGGATTGCGTTTAATGATGAAGATCCGAAACTAATAACTTTGCCACCAGGCAAATATGTGATTGTCCCGGAAACAGATATGACAAAAACTGAAATCGTTGGCGCAATTTTGGAACCAGGCCAACTTACAGAGGTTCATATGAAGGGTGAAGATCCAAAGTATGCTGTTCTTGGTTTCTAATGATGATATCCAAAGCACTTTAAACGGAAAGGTAGGGAAATTATGCGTAATATAATCGAGAAACTCATCTTTACGGCATGTTTGATGGGTATGGCAAGTTGTGCCAGTGCTGGTCAGACGTATACTTGGCAGGACATTAAACAAGAAGTAGGGCCAACAGTAGCAAAGCCATCGACAGAAGCGTATTTAAAGGTCTATACAAAAGAAGAAGAGGTGAATGATGGTGGTTATTTATGGGTAAGAGGGCTACGTTACAATATTTTTTCAGATAATGGCAAGCTAATAGAGTCGGTTAGAAATGATAATACTCCAAATACGTTTACTTTATCCCCTGGAAAATATGTGATTGTTCCCCTTGGAAGTCGTCAGTATAAAAATGATGTCATTGGTGCAATCTTAGAACCAGGCAAGCTTACGGAAGTCCATATGATGGGAGGATAAAAGAGTGAAGGCCAGTCTAAGTAAGGTAGGTATGGTTCGTATAATAATAGCTACTGTTCTTAGTTTGTGTCTCTTAGGTGTTGTAATGTTTGGAATGCGTGCGTATCAGGTTATATTTCAACAATCAAGTGACGAGGATTACGATTAAAAAGAAGAAATTTATGCTTAATAATTTATTGAAGAATTCCCGTTTGAATATTGAACAACTGACAGGAATTAAGAAAGAGCCGCAAAGAATGGGGAAACATCTGAGAATTATATTTGGTTCATTTTTAATAATAATTATCGCCGGCATAGCATTTTGGTTATCAAGCCCCCACCAAACAGTATTAAAAGATACTGTTAAATTTGTGGCTGTCGCAAAAGTCACGCGAAGCGATCTGTCCCGCTCTGTCACCATTAGCGGTGAGATGAAGCCTTATCAAGAAATTGATCTCCATGCTAAGGTGGCGGGCTACTTGAAGTTTCTTAGCGTCGATATTGGTGATCAGGTAAAGGCCGGTGAGGTCATTGCTAAAATCGATACGGAAGAATTGAAGGCTGATTTCGATAATGCCACTGCCGCGTATAATGATGCAAAGCTTAATTACGACCGTCTGGAGCAAGTTAACCAAAAACAACCCGGATTGCTGGTACAACAGGATGTAGACAACGCCCAGGCAGCCTACAATCAGGCGAAAGCCAACATGGAGCGGGCCCAAACCTTTATGGATTATGCGACGATTATTGTACCATTTGATGGTATTGTCACCAATCGTTACGCTGATCCAGGTGCAATGATCCAGGCAAGCGGTAGTAATGACAGGCAAACTATGCCTGTGGTCCATATTGCTGAGAATGATAGGTTGCGGCTTGATTTCCCTGTGCCGGAACCTGATGTGCCGTTTATTAAAGTCGGTATGCCGATGGAGGTGACCATTGCTGCAACAGGCCAGAAAATTATCGGTAAGGTATCCCGTGCCACAGATTTGGTAGACAACGATACCCGCACAATGAGAACGGAAGTAGATGTTGACAATCATGATTTACGCCTTACACCCGGCATGTATGCTTATGTAAATCTGAATCTTGAGAATAAGAAGAATGTGCTTACTCTTCCGATACAAGCAGTTTCTTTTAATGGGAGTCCTAATGTCTGGAAAATCAATAACAATAACGAAATTGAAGAACAGCCTGTTACGATTGGATTACAAACTGCCGATAAAGTTGAAATTCTCGATGGAGTAAAAGAGGGGGACCAAGTGGTATATGGCAGCCGCGAAATGGTAAATATAGGCATGAAGGTAAAGCCAAAACTCGTAGGACAAAATCAAGAAAGTTAATCTCAACTCATGCCGCGCTTTTCTATTCTATATCCATATTTTATCATCGTATGCTGCTTGATTACTTGTGTGTTAGGTATATCCAGCGTTAGCCGCATGCCGGTGGATTTGTTTCCTGCAATTCGTATCCCTGTGGTCGTTGTTGCTACCTTTTATTCCGGCATGCCTGCTGAAGACATTGAAAATTCGATTACCAGCCGCTTTGAGCGATTCTTTACGCTTGGTAGCGGTATTGATCATATTGAATCCAGATCACTTCCTGGAGTGAGCCTTATAAAAGTGTATTTCCAACCTGGCAGCGATCCAGATACAGACGTCAGTATGATTTCCAATTTAGCTATGGCCAATCTTCGCCATTTGCCTGAGGGGACATTTCCTCCTGTTGTCCTCAAATTTGACGCATCCAGCCTACCAGTTTGTCTTATTACGCTCAAAGCAGAGGGCTTAAATGAAACGCAATTACGTGACTTGGGGCAGTTTAACATTCGTAATCAAGTGGCAGGGGTACCAGGAGCTTCTGTGCCACCACCTTTCGGTGGGAAATACCGCCAAATCATGGTCTATGTAGATCCGCTTAAACTCGAAGCAAATCAGCTAAGCGTTATGGATGTAGTACGAGCCGTGAATACTTCTAATTTGATTCTACCGGCTGGTGACGTCAAGATTGGGCCGTACGATTACAATGTCTTTAGCAACAGCCAGATTGATACGATGGGTGAGCTAAATCAGGTACCGCTTAAGACGGTGGGTAATTCATCGGTCACTATTGCCGATGTAGGATACGCTAAAGACGCGGCTGCAATCCAGACTAACGTGGTGCGTATTGACGGCCAACCTTCTGTTTATCTGCCGGTGCTTAAACAGGGTGGTGACTCCAATACTATCGTTATCGTTGACGGCATCAAAAAAGCGATTGCAAATTTGCTTGATGTACCGAAAAATCTAATCACCAAGGTAGTTTTTGATCAATCCGTATTCGTGAAGAATGCCATCGACAATTTAGTCCATGAAGGAACTATAGGATTAATTCTTACCGGACTGATGATTTTGATCTTTTTGGGTAACTTACGCGCAACAGCGGCTGTATTTTTTTCCATACCGCTTTCTGTATGCGCTGTTTTTTTGATTTTGTCTTTTATGGGTAGTTCTATCAACGCCATGATATTAGGAGGCTTGGCACTTGCATTTTCAAGGGTGATTGATAATTCGGTGGTTGTGCTGGAAAATATTTACCGTCATTTGGAAAATGGTAAGTCCCCCAAAGAGGCTGCAGAAATTGGCGGCCAAGAAGTAGAATTACCCGTTCTTGCATCAACGATCACCACAGCTATCGTATTTTTTCCTGTCACTTTTCTTTTTGGCGTCAGTAAGTTTTTATTTTCTGCACTGGCTTTGGCCGTCGTAATCTCTCTTTTTGCATCGTATGTTATTGCCATGACAGTTGTCCCGCTTTTTTGCGCCAATTTTCTACACAAGCACGAGTATCATCCCGCCAAAGAGAATTTTGGCACACGTTTCAATCATTGGTTTAATCATAAATTTGAACTGATGTTGCTCAACTACGACCAATTGGTGGCACGCGCCCTTGATCGACCACGATTTAATTTTGCAGTCTTGATTGCGGTGCTTTTATCTTGTTCATTATTGTTTCCTTTTATGGGATTCTCTTATTTTCCTCGTACCGATCCAGGACAGTTTGTCATTAATCTCAAGGCGCCGACCGGAACGCGTGTTGAGGACACCTCCAAGGAAGTGGCGAAACTTGAAGATATTATCCGTCGGATTGTATCAAAGAATGATCTTAATGAAATAATTTCTAACATCGGCGTAACGCCTGGTTTTTCCGCCATCTACACAAGTAACACCGGAAGCCATAGCGCATTCGTTCAAGTTAGTCTTAAAGAAGGCCACAAAACCGGGAGTTATGAATATATGGCGCGTGTTCGAAGTGCCGTGCAAAAAGAATTGCCGGAGCTCGTGACGTATTTCCAATCAGGTGGATTGGTAGATGCGGTATTAAATCTTGGATTGCCAGCACCGATTGATATACAGGTGGGGGGATCGCATTACCAGAAAGACTATAAGATCGCCAAAGAACTCGCTGTTAAAATACGTGACATGGAGGGTGTGAGCGATGTGTTCATTCCGCAGGATGTTAACGCACCTTCCTTTAAACTTAACATCGATCGTATCCATGCAAGTGAGATGGGAATAAACCAAAAAGAAGTGGTAGACAATGTCATTACTGCGTTGACGTCCAATGCGATGGTTGCTCCCAGTTATTGGATCGACCCGAAAACCGGTTTTGATTATTTTCTGACTGTGCAATACCCGGAAAAAGCTATTCAGTCCCTTGACGATCTAAAAGCTATCCCTATCCGTGGTACAAACATCAAAAACCCTACTCGCCTTGACATGTTGGCGAATGTAACGCCCATGGAAGCCCCGACAGTAGTAGATCATTACCAGCTGCGCCGTGTCATTGATATTTATGTAGCGCCTAAGGCCGAAGACTTAAGCAGGATTGCTGCAAATGTTGACAAGTTAATAAAAAACACAAAATTACCTGAAGATGTGCGCATTAATCTGCACGGATCGGTCCTAGCCATGCGTACATCATTTAAAGTTTTTGGATTTGGTTTATTATTAGCGATACTTTTGGTGTATCTTGTACTGGTGGCACAGTTTCAGTCTTTTATTGACCCTTTTATTATTTTATTGGCTGTATTGCCGGGGTTGGCGGGAGTACCTATTACACTTCTTATCACTCACACGACACTTAATATTATGTCGCTCATGGGAATGGTAATGTTGATGGGAATTGCCGTATCGAACAGTATATTAATTGTCGAGTTTACTCATCATATAAGAAAGCAAGAACCCGATCTTAAAAAAGCTGTCGCTATTGCTTGCCGTATCCGGTTGCGTCCGGTGCTGATGACCTCACTTGCTACCATCATCGGTTTGATCCCAATGTCATTGGCTCTTGGTGCCGGTAGCGAAGCTTATGCGTCCCTAGCACGCGTGATCATTGGTGGGTTGGCACTCTCAGTATTGCTGACGGTGTTTATTGTGCCAATGGCCTATTTATTGATTTACGGTAAAGAGGGCTCCAATAATCATAAAATCGATCCAGCGGTGGGAGAGATATAATGAAACGGATATCTCTTGCGGTAGTTATTTTCATGATTCTTTATAGCAGGGGTGCTATTGCAGCAAATTCTCCGGTTGATAGCGATGCTCCGCAGCAATTGACGCTTGATGAAGCGACTAAGATCGCCCTGCAGAATCATCCTTTGGTGCTTTCAGCTCAATTTGGCACCCAAGCAGCTGCAGAAAACGTCGATGATGTATTTTCAGCTTATTTGCCGCAAGTTACAGGGGATGCCGTTCGTACTTTTGATGACCGTGGAACAGTGATTGCCGCTTCTGGGGGGCTGACCAGTTCCTCTGTGATAGAACGTGGTTCGGTAGGGCTTGAATTAAATCAACTTATTACGGATTTTGGAAAAACGACTAATTTGATAGCTTCTTCTAAGTTGCAATTAGAATCGCAGAAGGAACATACTAATTTTGTGCGTGATACAGTATTGCTTAACGTAATTGCTGCTTATTATGATGTTTTACGTTCTCAATCTTTACTAGAGGTGGCAAAGGATGCATTGAAGACACGTAGTACATTATTTGACCAAATATCAGAGTTACGTAAGGTAAAATTAAGATCGGATCTTGATGTAAGTATTGCCCAATCATCCATAGCAGATGCTAATCTTTTGTTGATAAAAGCCAGAAGTGCGGTGGATGATGCGCAAGCAACACTGTCCGAGGCGCTTGGGTTAAGCGAGCCGAGAATTTTTGAACCGGTGGATCGTGTGAACATCGTGCCACCGCCGGATTCCATAGGTACTTTGATCAGCACGGCACTTGAACAGAATCCTGAAATTTCCTCATTGAAAGCTGAAAGTGAGGCTTTAGTGAAAACTGCGGCTGCGGCACGCGATGCCAAATATCCGACAGTTAGTGCGATTGGACTTGCGGGTGGTTCACCTTACCGGGTGGATAATCAATCTATCGCACATCATTACGAGGCTGCTGGTTTCCTTGTCAGTGTACCGTTTTTTACCGGGGGAAGAATAACAGCAGAAGAAAAAGAAGCGGAATACAAGGCCTTGGCTGCCCAACAGGATTTGACGGCCAAGATGAATGAATTACAGCGTGATGTACGCATTGCTTTTGACAATGTGCAGACAGCTTACCAGAATATTGAGGTCACAAGGCAGCTTCTTAAAAGTACCCACGAGTCTTTGCAATTAACACAAACGCGTTACCAGCTTGGAAGAAGCTCAATCGTTGATTTAAATGAGGCCCAACTCGCTGACACACAGGCCGCGATCACCGAAGCCAACGCTGACTATGATTACTTGGTCCAGCGCGCTGTTTTGGACTATAGAGTTGGAAATATTACCGATTAAATCCGCATTCTTCATTTCTTCAGAATACGTAAAACCACATAAATTCTTCAAGTACAGGTATAGCAATAATTCTGACAGAAAATGTTTTATTAGTATATTTAGAACTTTGTATTAGTATGTTTGCATGAAAATTTTGTTACGAAAAAAAGATCTTTTATTAATGATGGTGACGTACGCGCTGATTTTATTTTACAGTAGCACTGCGAGGGCCGATATGGAGCAGACTGGTCCTGTGGTAGCATCGGACAGCGGTTTTTTTACGAATTGGTTGAATATGGTATCCGAAACCCAAGCGGAACAACCACATTGGATATCACCTCTAGTTACCACATCTGCGAGATTGGAACAAAAAATTCGCTATGATCAACTCTGGGAGTCGAGTGCTGGAAACCACAATTTGGATAGTAATGGAGGCGGTAAAGGTCTCGAGTTTATTCCATTTCAAAATACTGAGGTTATCGTAGGGATTCCTGCATATCAAACTCGTAATATCACCAAAGAAGCGGATGGATTTGCCGATGAAAATCTTCTTTTAAAATATCGATTGCTTTCTGCAAACGAAGAGAATGGTGATTATATTCTGACAGCATTTTTGGGTTTGATTCTTCCGACCGGCTCTGATCATAATACAGGTGATCATGAAGTAACGACACCGACTCTGGCGTTTGGTAAAGGTTGGGGTAATTTCGATTTCCAAAGCACGCTGGGCATATCAATACCCGACAATGGCGCTGCGCATACAGGAGCCGGAACACCAATGCTATCAAACACGGCCTTTCAGTATCGAGTTTTTAAATATTTTTCACCGGAAGTAGAGTTCAATTATTCCTATTGGCCCAACGGTGATCGGGAGGGTATCAATCAACTCTATATCACGCCGGGAATAGTTTTGGGTAAATTTGATTTTGGAAAGCGTCTGGCCTTGTCAGTAGGTGTCGGTTGTCAGATAGCGGCGACTACCAAGTCCCAATATAATCATAATGTTATCATGTCGGTACGACTTTCTTTTTAGAATTCAGTGAATCTATCCATCGGAGATTTGTAGAGTGCTCCTTTCTAGGATTTTTATTCGTAGGGTATGTTCAGAGATTCTCTATTTGTCCGCAGTCTAATTGATCCTTAAAGCTTTATCTGCGCTTTATCTCTCCCTAATATAGAGCCGCTATTCTTGTGTGTAGGAGGGTAAAGTTATGACACCAGCCATTTTTAGCTTCCTTATTGACCCATTGTTTAACTTGGATTTGGGTCTAATTTAACAGTCTGAGCGTCCGAACACTTAATCTTTCCTTAATATTTACTTAACATTTGAATTGTATATTTGACCTGTCACCGAAAAAATAAATAAGGCCTATCGTTCCCCAACGGTATGCATTTTATTAACTCCGCAATAGTATAAATGGAGGATTTATGAAAAAAGTTGTCTTAACGCTAACCGCTGCAATGATTTTGGGCTGGCAAGGATTAAGCTTTGCTGATAGCTCGGTGGATGCTCTTATCCAGAAACTAGAGGATAAAGGAATTTTGACTAATCAAGAAGCGGGTCAACTCAAGGATCAAATTTCTACAAATGAGCAAGATTCTCAGCAAAAAACTTTTAAAAGTATGCTTCCCGACTGGATTAATGGTATCAAAATCACAGGAGATATGCGTTTACGTTACCAAGAGCAGGAGAGGAAAGATCCTGTTGTAGGTGGTATTTGGCCACATGACCGTGGACGTGTCCGTGCCCGTTTAAATATTGAAGACCAGATCAACGATAAATTTAAGTTTGTTTTTGGGATTGGCACAGATGGTACTGGTGGTAATAACGGATCTGGGGTTCAAATGTATAATTTTAGCCGTTCCAACAATTACTCATTTGGTGGTAATGGAGCCAATACGACCAGTCAGCCTTCAGGTAATTTTGCTAAAGATTTTATTGTCCTTAACAAGGCCTACGGTGAATATAAGCCTAATGCGGATTGGACTGTCGATGTGGGGAAGATGGATAATCCTCTTTGGGAGCCATCATCCATTTCAGGAGAAAAGTTCCTTTGGGACCCCAATATTACCCCTGAGGGTGGTTCTATTAAATATGAAAAAAAGCTCAATGATAATTTAACGTTTTTTACAACGAATACATTGTTTGTATTAGATGATACAGGTCATTCTGCATTGGATGAATGGATGTATGATGACCAAGTAGGTGTTAAAGGTAATGTAACGGAAAAGGGTTATTTTAAATTGGCTGGAACTTGGCAAGGTATTAATAACCAATGGCACCAGATTGGCGGTCAAAGAGGCAGTGATTTGACTAACACAACTCTAGTTCAGAGTGGACCTGATGCCACCTCAACGAAGTGCGCCCCTAATTTTGGCACAACGCTTAATAGTATTACAAACTGCTATGAATATAGTTATAACGCTCTTATAGCAGCGGTAGACATTGGGATAAATGATCCTTTCGGAGAAATGTTGCCTTCTTTCATTAATATTCCCCAAGTAGGTGTACGTGGTGAATATATCCGAAATCCAGAATCGAGTATACCTTCTGATCAAAAGAATGGCTGGGAAATGGGCTGGTATTTGGGGAACTCCGCACTTAATGGTTGGGGAACATGGCAACTTAGTATGGACTATAGAGTTCTTGAAAAAGATGCCGAAATGGACATTTTTCCTGACTTTGACCAATATACAGGGGACACCGATATCGCAGGCTATCGTACCGAACTTGATGTTGGTTTAGCTAAAAACGTTTGGATGGATTTCAACTTCTTTGATTTTCATATGTATAAACCATTTGTAAATGATGCGTTGCTCGAATATGGCGGCAAAGATACAACGGATTCAAATGCGGCGGAATTTCTCTTTCAAATTGATCTGAATATGAAATTCTAGAGAAGCGTTCTAGATGAAACAAAGGTAGCAAAAGTTGGGTCCTCTTGCTGGGTATTTGCAATTGGGTTTTAATTGACAAAAGAATGCTATCAGACGTGAGGTTAAGCTGTATTACGTTTGGTAGCATTCTTTTTTATAGAGCCTTTATGAATAAAACAAAATATGTAATTATAATGGCAGGGATAATTCTTATATTTTCTGGCTGTGCTACCATGAAAGAGAACTCCCCTCACTTAGATGTAGATCAGGCAGCACAGGCCTTTTTTAATGATTTACAGAGATCAGACAATCAAAGTGCTTACAATCTTTTTGCAAAAAGGCTATCACAGAGGATTTCTTTCGACCAATTTGATCAGTTTATGCAAACTATACGCGGGCAGTGGGGAAGGCTCGAAACTGATGACACTGAATTGATGCCTTTTCATCGAAGAGAAGGAGAAAATAATTTTATTCCTTTAGATGTGGCACCGCAACAGATCAAACGCTATATTTTTGATGTTAAATTTGAGGAAGCCGAGATGAATTTTGATTTGACCCTTGCTCCTGAGGGAGACAGCTATAAAATTATTTGGTTCTCTATCTGGGGCAGTAGTATTTATATGACTCCTCAAGTTCAAGAAAAGATAGAGCAGTTGTTTTCTAAATCAATTCCAGCCAATAGAAATACCAAATAGAACCAATATTAATTAGAGGTGCAAAATGAGAATTAAAATATTAATTATTTTTATCATCAATTTATTATTCATGGCAAGTGGGCGTAACCTTGTTTTTGCTATGGAACATACCCAAATGAACGGATTGTTTAGTATGGATATTCCTGATGAATGGCATTGGGTGGAAAATTCACAAGAAGTTGTTATTACTTATCCCGATGGAAAAACAATGGCCATTGATATTCAATTGGTCCCAAGCCGTAAACTTTCCCAAGCTGATATCAAAAAAATGCTTAAAGAGGCTAATGATAAAATGATAAAGGAGGGGGTCAAGGCTCATAATGGAATTTTGATTGATGATAAAGAGATAAAATTAGACGGGGTATATGCTACACGATTAGATTTCAAAACTGTTCCTCCAAACCCTGTCTTTGTGACATATATTTCTTTTTTTAATAAAGATTACGCTTTTACAATCACCTATGGATGTAAGGTCGAAAAAACACATTTATTGATGGATGATGTCCTTTCAACTTTCAAATTTAAGTAGGAGATTTCCCTCCTTTTTATCTTATTCCTCAAATCGGACAATCACAAAAACTATTCTGAATTTGAATATACCCCTCCTCAAGCCCTTGTTACTATGTAAGGGTAGATGGTTATGGACGAGAAGTAAGAAGCTGTTAAACTGAAGAACATTATGAGAAATAAAGAATATTTTGTGATCATTGTTATGGGGGCAATTTTAATAAAATTGCTTCTATTTTTATTGGCAACAGTGTACGTTCCTCAAAGCAAATTCCTGCCTGATTCATCGTTGTATTTAAAAACAGCAGATATGCTGCGCATGAAGGGGGCGTTTGCTACACAAAATACGAATGGATCATTAAAATATGAAATAAATCGGACCCCCGGGTATCCAATCTTTATAGCTCTTATTAATGGGGTATTAAAGATTCCTCTTGGCGGCATTATATTTATACAACAACTTTTGATAATTTTAGTCGCAGGTATTGTTTATAAAACAGCAGAAGCGATAGAGCCTAAATTAAAATTTTTGAGCGCCATTATTATTCTATACTCTCCAACTTTGAATATTTATTCTTTAATGATTTTGACTGAAACTTTGTTTATTTTTTTTATCTCTATGTTCATGTTTTGTTATGTCCAATATCTTAAAAATGGTGAAATAAAATCGCTCCTTCTTTCTTCTGTGATGCTCGTTTTAGCGTCTTACGTTAGGCCAGGGTGCTATTTTCTTGGTATTATTATGACCTTTTTTATTATTTATGCAAATGCTCCTAAAGATACAAAGAAAACACTTCAACACGCCTTATTCTTTATTTTTATTACATATAGTTCGCTTGGGGTATGGCAGTTAAGAAATTATCAGGTTGCTGGAGTGCCTGTATTTAGCAGTATTTTCTTTGAAGATCCTATTAAGAATGGGTTATGTCACAGTTTCCTAAGAAATACTAATCATTTTAAACATCACTTTAGGTATGACATAGGCCCAGTTCTGTACTATATGGATGCTACCTGGCAGAGTTTTTGGTCATTTATGTCGAGGCCTGGCTCTTTGAAATATTTTAATTGCCATGCTCTAACGGTTATTGGGAAAGTTTTTGCCTATCCATTTATGATCTTTTGGATGATAGGATTCTTATGGGGTATTATTAATACAGGTCGTAATATTTATTATAAATTTTTACTCTTAGTTATAGTCTATTTTGTCAGTGGAAGTATTTTGAGCGATATGTTGATCGCTACATCTCGATTTAGAATGCCAATAATGCCATATATAGCAATTATTTCTGCTTATGGATGGATAAAATTAATTTCAATTTTTCAAAAGGATAAATGGTATATTTTTAATATTATTGACAGAAAATTGAAAAAGTAATTATCAGATAAAGGCCAAATTTTTAACATTCTTCCAACTTGTAATTAGTATTAAGTATCCTACTTGTCGTCTGTAAACCATGACTTTTTTGAGATTGACAATAAAATTTTTATAATTATAATACTAAAAAAACTAAAACAGTATTCTTAATATCAAGGAATAAAAATGGTTTCCCAAAATTTAAAGGATAAAATTCTCAACATCGCTGAAAAGAGAATGATTAGTTTTGGTTATCGCAAGGTGACAATGGATGAAATAGCTTCGGATCTGCGTATAAGTAAAAATACTATCTATAAACTATTTATTGGTAAAGAAGAAATCGCCAAGAGTTTAGTCAAACGTCTACAGCAACAATTAAATGCCAGTCTAGATAATATAGAGAAGACTCAAAAAGATCCTTTACTAATTTTTTCCGACAGTGTTTTACTATTGCGTAAAAAACTTGGTCCTTGGTTTGAGCATTTTTTTAGAGAAATTCCTACCGAATTACCGAATTTATGGGAAGAATTTCTTAATTTTAGAAACGAAAAGATCTTAGGTATCCGTTCATTAGTAGAGAAGGGAAGCAAAAATGGAGTTTTTCGTAAAGTCAATCCTTCCATCGCAACAGAAGCATATTTGGCTGCAGTAAAAGCCATTACAAACCCAAGGTTTCTTGAGCAGGAGAACCTTACTTTTGATCAAGCTTTAGATGCGGTTTTGGATCTATGGTCAAATGGAATTTGGATTAATAGGAAGTATAAAAAAGGATAACCTTGGCACACCTCTCTGACAAGGAACAGATTGAAAAAATTCTAAATGAGCTAAAAAAATTGAAATTTGGATCAATTGAGATAGTAGTCCATAACGGTGAAATCGTACAAATAGAAAAAAAGGAAAAAATTCGATTAGAAAAACATAGCAGACAATCTGCATGAAATAAAAACGTAGGCCCAAGGCTGACCGGATAAACTGGAAGCTTCAAGCGAAAAAGGAGTATTGTATGAAAAGCTTCCAGGGAATTTTTACAGTTTTGTTCGTTTTAGCATTGCTATCTTCGACAGGGTCAGTTATGGCTGATACAGGGCTTATAGCTCCAGTAGTCTCTCCAACTGATGTGACTAGCACGCAGCAAACGGGCCGCGCAGCATCATCAGATAATTATCCATTTGATAATTGGTTAACCAAGGTTTCGGAAATACAATCCGAACAACCACATTGGGTAACGCCACTGATGACCGTTACTCCAAGGCTAGAGCAAGAAATACGTTACGATCAATACTGGGAATCAAGTGCTGGAAACCATAATTTGGATAGTTATGGTGGTGGTAAAGGTCTTGAGTTTATTCCATTTCAAAATACTGAAGTTATTGTGGGGATTCCTGCCTATGAGACCCGTAATAAGCCTAATGGAACGAGTGGATTCGCTGATGAAAGTCTTCTTTTTAAATATAGATTACTTTCCGCTAATGAAGAAAACGGTGACTATATCGTGACGGCATTTCTAGGTGTGTCGATACCAAGTGGCAACAGATACAATACCGAAGATCATGAAATTACAACACCTACCATAGCCGTTGGTAAGGGCTGGGGTAATTTTGATATCCAAGACACTCTGGGTATACAAATACCTGACAATGGTGCTACAGGTGGAACTCCAATAGTCTCAAACACTGCATTACAATATAGGATTGTAAAATGGGCTTCATCTGAGGTGGAGTTTAACTATACCTATTGGCCTAATGGTGATCGGAATGGTATTAATCAGCTATATATCACACCCGGAATAGTGCTTGGAAAATTTGATTTTGGCAAAAGGGTAGGATTAACAGTAGGAGTTGGTTATCAGATTGCAGCGACTACAGAATCCAAATATAATCATAATGTTGTTTTGTCAGTACGAATGCCATTCTAGTGTTTTGTAAAAAATGAGGGATAGGTTTTGTTTACATTCAGCAAGGCCTATCCCTCGGTAATTAATAGTTTTGTTTTAATTTTATTTAGAGTATCATAATCATTTATGGAAGATAAAAATTTCAATTCCCGCGATCATCTTGCCAATGAACGGACATTTCTTGCGTGGATAAGGACAAGCATTGCCATCATTGCTTTTGGTTTTGTTATAGAAAAGTTTTCACTGTTTATGAAGCAGATGTCATTTATTTTAGGAAAAACTGGTGTTGGTGAAACTTTGCCGCCTTCTCATGGTTATTCTGCAGTAGTTGGAATCCTTCTCGTTGCTTTCGGGACAATGCTAAGTGTTTTGGGATTTTTTAAGTTCAAGAAAACACAGAAGCAAATCGAACAGGGGAAATACCAAACATCTTCTTTGCTGGAGTGGATACTTACATTGCTTATTTTTATAGTAGGGAGCCTTCTCGTAGTATATTTAATCAAGAGTGTTTCGTAGATAAAATAAGATTGATCCATAAACAGCTTGCGAAGGCAAAAAAATGTTAGCTCCCAATCCAAACGGCCTCACGAGCGCAGAAGCAAGAAGCCTGTTAGAGAAGTCTGGGCCAAATGCGATGCCCGAAACAGCCCTACATCCGCTACGCAGGGCATTGGCTAAATTTTGGGCTCCGGTACCCTGGATGCTTGAGGCGGCGATTGTACTGGAAATGGTACTTGGTAAGTATGTCGAATCTTCAATCATTTTTGGCCTTTTGGCGTTCAACGCTGTGCTGGGATTTTTGCAGGAAGGGCGTGCTCAGGCGACGCTTGCTGCGTTAAAATCCCGTCTTGCTCTAAATGCTTCAGTCAAACGCGATAATGCCTGGAAGACTATGCCCGCTACTGAATTGGTAGTTGGGGATGTGATAAAGCTATCACTCGGTGCTGTAGTTGCTGCGGATGTAGATCTAATTGATGGATCGGTTTTGCTTGATCAGTCTATGCTTACCGGAGAATCTGTTCCGATAGAAGCGGGTATCGGGTTTAAAACCTTTGCGGGTGCGTTAGTGCGGCGTGGTGAAGCGGTTGCGCTTGTTACGGCGACAGGAGCGCGTACAAAATTTGGACGCACGGCAGAGCTGGTTCGTACTGCGCATGTCGCAAGTTCTCAACAGAAAGCTGTTCTGAATGTCGTTCGTAATCTCGCTATTTTCAATGGCATCATTACGGTCATGCTGGTCGCATACGCCCATGTTCTTAAAATGCCGATTGGTGAGATCATCCCGTTAGTGCTGACGGCAATTCTAGCATCGATTCCCGTTGCATTGCCTGCTACATTTACCCTTGCGGCCGCGCTCGGAGCAAGAGCTTTGGCAAAGTTGGACGTTCTTCCGACTAGGCTCTCCGCAGTTGATGAAGCAGCTTCGATAGATGTCTTGTGTTCGGATAAAACTGGTACGCTGACACTCAATGAACTAACGGTAACCGTTGTCCGTGCTATGCCTGGATTTGATGAGGCCCATGTTTTAGGACTTGCTGCACTAGCAAGTTCAGAAGGAGGGCAAGATCCTGTAGATACTGCCACCCGGGCCGCTGCTGCAAAAAAAGTTGTCTCTGATCTGCCCAAGCTGATTAAGTTTATTCCATTCGATCCTGGAACAAAGATGTCAGAGGCGACGACCAGTAATTCGAGCGGTACTACAATACGTGTAGTCAAAGGGGCCTTTGCTGCAGTTGCTGTATTAACACAACCTTCGCCGGATGCATCCAAGATGGAGAATGAACTTCAAGCACAGGGCTTCCGTGTTCTTGCTGTTGCATTCGGTCCACCTACGGCATTGAAACTTGCAGGAATCATTGCCCTTAGCGATCCGCCCCGATCGGATTCCGCCGCGTTAATTACGGAACTACACACGTTGGGAGTGCGTACGGTCATGGTTACAGGTGACGCGCCAACGACGGCAGGCATTGTGGCTCATACTGTGGGCCTGGATGGAAAAGTCTGTCCACCCGGTCCCATCCCTGCTAATGTGCGCCCCGAGGAGTATGCAGTTTTTGCTGGTATTCTTCCTGAAGGGAAATACAGTCTTGTAAAAGCGTTTCAAAAGACGGGTCATACCGTTGGCATGTGTGGTGATGGTGCTAATGACGCTCCTGCGTTACGCCAGGCTCAAATGGGAATTGCAGTGTCAACGGCCACCGATGTAGCCAAATCAGCAGCCGGCATCGTGCTAATCAAGCCAGGTCTTGAGGGTATCGTCGCTTCAGTAAAAGAAGGCCGCATAATTTTTCAGCGTATCCTTACTTATACCATGAATTCGATCACCAAGAAGATCGTACAAGTTTTCTTTTTGGCGGCGGGGTTAATCATGACAGGGCATGCGATTTTAACTCCCATGTTAATGGTCATTATAATGCTTACCGGTGACCTTCTTGGTATGTCGTTGACAACAGACAACGTGCGAGCCTCCCCGATGCCAAATGTTTGGCGAATTGATAAAGTGACCATCGCGGGTATCTTTATGGGATTCTCTGAATTAGTCTTTTGTACGCTCATCTTGGCTATAGGTAAATTCTATCTGGGTTTTGAAATCAAAACCTTACAAACTTTGGCCTTTGTTGTCATCGTGTTTGGTAATCAGGCAACCACCTATTTGAACCGTGAACGGAAACATTTAGGATCTGTTTTTCCAAGCCAATGGCTTATTGCATCGTCTGTAGTTGATCTGCTGATCGCATCAATACTGGCGATCTGTGGAATTGCCATGGCTCCTTTGTCTTTATTAGTTGTGGCAGAAATACTGATCGGAGCGGTGGTCTTTGCATTCATCCTGGATTTTATCAAAGTTCCGGTGTTCAATCGTCTCGGGATCGCTTAGGGAGACTACAGAATACGAAGTGTTGTACCTTAAGAGGTAATCAATATGCACATGTGTATGATTATTGTCTTATTAGGGAGTGCTATTTTAGGGCTAGCACTTTTTTATATTCTGCAAGCTCGAAAGTAGAAGAGCAAAGATGATTTAAGAGAAAAGTTTGCATTATACACTAAGTGCGAATTGATTTTCTTTATTTTAACTTGTTATGGAGAGTTAATCCTATGAGCACCATCATTCTGCTGACTTTCTCGAATATCTTTATGACTTTCGCCTGGTATGGACATTTAAAATACGGTCACACCTGGCCGCTATGGAAAGCGATCCTGGTTTCATGGTCGATTGCGTTACTTGAATACTGCCTGGCAGTCCCGGCAAATCGACTTGGCTATGTTCATTTCTCAGGATTCCAGCTCAAAATCATTCAAGAAGTTATAACCATAACTGTCTTTATTGGATTCGCAGTCCTGTTTCTAAAAGAGAAACTCGCTTGGAATTATTGCGTTGCTTTTGCCTTTCTTTGCGTTGCTGCGTTCTTTGCTTTTGCATTTAAGGCATCAGGGTCAACTGTTTGAAAAAATATCCTGAGGAAATAAGGAGATCTATTTTATGCCATCTTTCAATGAATACATAGTGCATGGTAATGCATGGTTATTTTTTCCTATGGCTATTTTGTTGGGGGCTTTACATGGTCTGGAACCTGGACACAGTAAAACCATGATGAGTGCTTTTATAATAGGAATTCGTGGCAATATTTGGCAGGCTTTTCTTTTAGGAATATCAGCCACTATATCCCACACAGCGGTTATTTGGGTTCTTGCATTCGTGGGACTGCATTATTCTTCCAGCTTTAACATGGAAGCAATAGAGCCTTATTTTCAACTTATTTCAGGAGTTATAGTTATTGGGTTAGCTTGTTGGATGCTTTACCAAACACGTCAGGCCCAAAAAGAAGCTCATAGTCATGAACATGGTAAACATGGAGGTATGATAATTAACACTGGACATGGTTGGGTAGAAATTAGTGTTTACGAAACTAATGTCCCGCCGCGATTCCGTTTGTACTTTTATGATTCTCATAGAATAAAGATTGCTGTTCCTTTAAATCAAACAATTACCTTGGAAACGATTCGTCCTGATAAATCACGGCAAAGCTTTAGTTTTGTTCATCAGCAAGATTATCTAGAAGCAACCGAACATTTACCTGAACCGCATGAATTTCAGGCTATTTTGGAATTAAAACATGGTGATCATGGGCACATTTATAAAGTGTATTTTGAAGAACACCATCATCATGATGTATTGGAACCTGAAGGAGATATAGAGTTTGGTGATGCTCACGAACGTGCCCATGCTGCAGAAGTACAAAAGCAGCTAATGAATAATAAAATAACCACTGGGCAAATTATTTTGTTCGGTTTAACCGGTGGCTTATCTCCATGCCCATCGGCATTTGCAATATTATTGCTTTGTTTGCAGTTAAAGAAAGTTGCGCTCGGCTTGTGGTTAGTACTTGGTTTTAGTATTGGGCTCGCCATTACATTGGTATCTGTTGGAATTATAGCTACTGTTTCAATCAATCACGCAACCAAAAAGTTTAAGAACTTTGGCGAAATTGCCCGCAAGGCGCCTTATATAAGTTCTACAGTGTTAATATTCATTGGTTTATTTGTTGCTATACAGGGTTTCTGGTATTTGATGGTGAAGTAGACGGCACAGAAGAAATTTAAAAAGAGATAAGAAAATCCTGGGTTTGGCACAGGAAGTTTGTTAACACCGCTTTTGGAATTAAAAGTCTTTTATACGATACGAGCAAGTGGTTTAATTTAGGGGTAAGGTTATATAAGGTTGCCAATCAAAATGGCAAAGTGGGTGGTTCCGAATACACCCTTGTTAAAGGAGAGACTTTCCCGGCAACACCTCATTCCGGACAGTCATGGCGCATTACGCACAAAGCACAGCATAAGCATTAAACTAAGAGAGGAACTGATCTTAGATCAGTTCCTCTTCTTAAAGGCGGATATAAAGATGATTTGTACAAATGGGTTGATACAAAATGGTGGCTTTTAATATTTTTTATGGTAGACTTTTAATGATGGGGAAAACATTTAGACTTTTTATAGCTTTTTTGTTGACTGTCTCCCTAGGGATGGCGACGGTCATATGTTGCTGTGTGGCGCCTGCTGTAATGGCCCATTTCCATAAAGTTTCTGCGTGTAGTCATTGTTCGTCCCAGAATTCTTCCCAGACCCATTCATGCCCTGATAGCAACTGTGCGTATAAGTTGACGAACGCTGAATCCTTTCACAGTAATATTATTTCTTTCTCTGCTCCGGTTGTTGATACACATACTTTCTTTTTTAATCAGCATCTTACATTAACTTTTCCCCTTTCTCTCGTATCAGCTTATCCCCGTGGCAGTCCGCCACTGACCTCAAGTTTCACCCCGCTGTATCTTAGGACCTTTAATCTCCGTATTTAATTCCTTGTTTTAAATCATCTTTACCTTTCATACTTTGTGTTTGAAAGGTTTCTGTGCTTTTAAACTAAGGAATTCGTATGCAAAAAAATAAAAATCTAACATTAATCATCGTTCTAGCTGTTTTCATAGTTGGGGCAGGCTGGTATTTTATCAGGGAACGCAAGCCTTCAGGAGGCCAGAACGTTCAGGGAGAACAACAAGCATGGTATTGCCCCATGCACCCGTGGATCAAGAGTGACAAACCAGGCGTGTGTCCTATTTGTGGCATGGCCCTTGTTCCATGGCATCATCACCAGGAAGCGGCCAGCACTGATATACCGGGTTATGTACCTGTTGATATTTCTCAAGAAAAGCAACAATTAGCCGCTATTCGTACCGCCATTGTCGCTAAAAAGATGGTCACTAAGACCATCCGTGCGGCGGGTATTGTGGCCTATGATGAGGACCTTTATAAAGCAGAAATGCAGTATGTCGATGATTACATTGCCCTTAAGCGTTTGGATCGTCGTATCAATCAAGGCAGTTATACCATTATAGATGCTGAAAGAAAACTCAAAGAAGAACAGCTTGATTTAGTTCATATGGGGGCCACCGAAGAGGCAATCAGTCAGATAGAGAAGAATAATTTTCCTGACCATACCTTGCTGGTCCCTCATGGGCAAGGCGCTGTTATTTTTGCCCAAATCTTCGGGCAGGACTTAGGTTTTGTGGATGTCGGGCAGAAAGCCAAGGTAGAGATCCCGGACCTTCAAGAAATCTATGATGGCATTGTCAAAAGTATTGACCCTATCATTGACCCGGATTCCCGTACAGCCCGCGTGCGTATTTACATTAATGCCAATGGCGAATTGCACTCAAATGAGTTTGTGCGTGTGTCCATGCCAGTTGAATTGGATGAAGCTATTGTTATTCCCAGGGATGCAATAATGGACACCGGCTTGCGTAAGATTGTTTTTGTGGAAAAAGATCAAGGGACATTTGAGCCGCGTCTCATTCAGACCGGATGGGAAACTGATGACGGCTTTGAAGTCAAATCTGGTTTAAAAGTAGGGGAGCGTATTGTGGTCAGCGGTAATTTCCTGCTGGATTCTGAAGCACGTGTTGAGGCTGTGTTACAAGAAGGAGACGGCAATGCTTCCTAATACTCAGAAAAAAGAAGGTTGGATTGAAAACCTCATCGGTTTCTCCGCCAAAAATAAATTTATGGTCCTTATCTGTGTGGCCATTGCTTTGATCGCGGCCATCGGGGCCATCCAAAATATTCCTCTGGATGCTATCCCTGATCTTTCGGATTCACAGGTCATCGTTTATTCCAAATGGGACAGAAGCCCGGATATTATTGAAGACCAGGTCACGTATCCGATAGTTTCTTCTTTATTGGGCGTGCCAGGGGTCAAAGCCATCAGGGCATTTTCAGATTTTGGTTTTTCCTATGTATATGTCATTTTTAAGGATGGTGTTGACATTTATTGGGCCCGTAGCCGGGTATTGGAATATTTGAGTAAAATTACTCCATACCTGCCTGAAGGCGTTAAAACAGAATTAGGCCCGGATGCGACAGGCGTTGGCTGGGTATTCCAGTATGTTCTTGTGGATCACAGCGGCAAACATGATTTGCAACAGTTACGCAGTTTCCAGGATTGGAACCTACGTTATCAATTGGAAAGCGTACCTGGTGTTTCCGAAGTAGCATCCTTGGGTGGTTTTGTTAAACAATACCAGGTCACAGCTGATCCGGATAAGTTACTTGTTTATAAAATCCCTTTGACCAAACTGATTGATGCCGTAAAAGACAGTAATGAAGAAAGCGGTGGTGGTTTAGTTGACTTTAGCGGTGCGGAATACATGGTACGAGGGCATGGATATATAAAATCTATCAAAGACATTGAGCAAGGGGTTGTCAGTGTTGATCACAACGGCACTCCCATTTTGGTCAAAGATGTTGCCAGTGTAGGTGTCGGTCCTGAACTTAGACGAGGATTATCGGACTTAGACGGCCAGGGGGATGTGGTAGGTGGTACGATTGTCATGCGTAATGGCGAGAACGCTCTTAATGTCATCAACAGGGTCAAAGACAAACTAAAAGATTTGAAGAAGTCCTTGCCTGAAGGCGTTGAATTTAGAGTGACGTATGACCGTTCTGAACTAATCATGCGGGCCATAGAAAATTTAAGGCATCAACTGACAGAGGAAATGATCATTGTAAGCCTTGTGATCCTGTTTTTCCTCTGGCATTTTCCGTCAGCTTTTATCCCCATCATCACTATTCCCGTCGCTGTTATTTTGTCATTTATTCCCATGTTGGGGATGAAACTAACATCCAACATTATGTCATTGGCTGGGATTGCCATTTCCATAGGGGTCTTGGTTGATGGGGCCATTGTTCAGATGGAAAATGTTTATAAGCACCTGGAATATTGGGAAGCAGGAGGCCGCAAAGAAGATTATCGGGAAGTCTGTTTAAAGGCCTTAAAAGAAGTCGGGCCAGCAGTTTTCTTTTCGCTTCTAGTCATTGCGGTTTCATTCTTACCGATATTTACACTGGTAGATCAGGAAGGACGTTTGTTTAAGCCCTTGGCTTGGTCAAAGACCTTTTCCATGGCTATTGCGTCTATCCTGGTTGTTACACTTAATCCGGCACTTCGTATGTGGCTTTTAAGAGTAAAACCTTATCGTTCAAAAATAGCCAACGCTTTATTGGTTGGCAAGTATTACCCGGAAGAAAAACATCCGATCAGCCGTATTTTGTTTCGCATGTATGATCCTATCTGTCGGTTTGTTTTGCGTTATCCTAAAGAAGTCATTCTGGGCGCTGTTATTTTAATGCTGACAACAGTTCCTATTTATCTAAAGTTGGGATCAGAATTTATGCCCCCCTTATGGGAGGGCAGCATTCTATATATGCCGATTACCATGCCTGGAATTTCAGCACCGAATGCAGGAAAGTTATTGCAAACCCAGGATTATTTGATTAAGAGTTTCCCTGAAGTTGAAAGAGTGTACGGAAAGGCCGGGCGAATAGGGAGTTCAACTGACCCAGCCCCTTTATCTATGATGGAGACAACCGTACTTTTAAAGCCGGAGAACCAGTGGCCTAAAATTCATCGCTGGTATTCCGGTTTGCCCCAATTCCTTCAGGGACCATTTGAAACATTTTGGCCTGACCATATTTCTCATGAGGAATTGATTACCCAGATGGATCAAAAATTGCAAATTCCCGGTAGTACCAACGCCTGGACGATGCCGATCAAAAATCGCATTGACATGCTTTCAACAGGGGTACGTACTCCCATTGGAATTAAAGTTTTGGGAGCAGACATTAATGAAATTGAACGCATTGGTGCTCAATTAGAGCGGATCATTAAGGATATTCCAGGGACCAGGAGCGTCTATGCAGAGCGCACCGCCGGAGGATATTTCCTAGACTTTGATTTAAAACGTGATCAATTGGCCCGTTATGGCCTTTCTGTCCATGATGCACAGATGACCATTGGTTCGGCCATCGGCGGTGAAGATGTCACTACAACGGTCGAAGGTCAGGAGCGCTATTCCGTCAATGTCCGTTACCCAAAAGAACTTAGGGACAATGTGGATAAGCTTAAAGCTGTTTTAATTGCAACACCCTCAGGAGCGCAAGTTCCGTTAGGGGACGTGGCGGATATTGTTTTACGCTCAGGTCCATCCATGCTGCGTAATGAAAACGGTATGCTGGCAGGTTATGTTTATGTGGATGTGGCAGGGCGTGATATTGGCAGCTATGTCGATGAAGCCAAACGGAAAGTGGAGGCGCAATTACAATTGCCTGAAGGCTATAATCTGCTTTGGAGCGGCCAATATGAGAATATGCTCCGGGTCCGAGACAGGCTTAAAGTAGTCTTGCCTTTGACGCTGTGTATTATTGCTTTCTTGCTGTATATGAATACTCAATCAATGATACAGACAGGTATTGTGTTGCTATCAGTTCCGTTTTCATTGATTGGGGCAGTATGGCTCTTGTTTGCACTCGGCTATAACGTTTCCATTGCCGTATGGGTGGGAATGATCGCTCTTATGGGTCTGGATGCTGAAACAGGGGTCTTGCTTCTTTTATTTATGGAATTGGCCTATAAGGAAGCTATTCAAAACAACAAAATGAATACAACCAAAGATTTAAAAGACGCCATTGTTCAAGGATCTGTCAGGCGTCTTCGTCCCAAAATGATGACGGTGGCAGCCGCCTTCGTAGGGTTACTACCCATCATGTGGTCGACAGGGGCGGGGGCAGATGTGATGAAACGCATTGCCGCGCCTATGGTTGGAGGTCTGATTACATCATTTTTATTGGGCCTTTTGGTTTATCCGGCCATTTATTATCTTTGGAAAGCAAAATTTGAATTAAAGGGAAAAATTAAATAATCAACCAGGAGGCAGTATGAAGATTTTAGCATTAGTGTTAGGCATTATTTTAGGATCAGGTTTAGTTTTTACCCAACAAACACAAGCAGAAGATTCAATTCAAGCTGCGGCACCTCAACCAGTAGAAGTCGGTAATAAGACTTGTCCTATTTCCGGCCGCACGATTGGTGAAATGGGACCACCTTATAAAGAGCAATATAAGGGCAAGGTTTACAATTTATGCTGTGGGGGCTGTGTTGCTACTTTTGAAAGTGACCCTGAAAAATACAGCAAAATCGCTGACCAGGATGCCGCCCAAAACGGGCAGTATCAGCCACAGTAATCAATAGCTAGGAGTTAATCATGAATGAAAACATGAAGCAAGGATTAATGATTGGTTTGTCTGTAATGATTGGATTCGCGGTTGCTTTGTTTTTACAACAATTAGGAGTATTAAATCTAAACCACTCTGGATCTGTTACGGCACAAGACCAAACATCGGTGGAAGTTGCCCAGCCACAGACGACGGTCCAACCCGGAGAAACTCAACCAGCGGTTCAGGGAGTACCCCAATTGCGGGGAGGATGTTGCGGAGTAGGCAGACAGAACACGGTTCAAAACGGACCACTTCAAGGAGTTGAAGTTGGTAATAAACATTGTCCGGTGACCGGCAATCCAGTTGATGCGATGGGGGGACCCATTAAGCATCTCTATAATGGGAAAATATATAATTTATGCTGTCCCATGTGTCCGCACACTTTTGATAGCAACCCAGCTTACTATGCTAAAATTGCCGAGGATGATGCTAGAGGTCAATAAAAGAAAGAAAAGGTGAGTCATGAGTAAGGTATGGCTATATAGATTATTTCTTGGTTTAGTTGTAATTGCATGGTTAGTGTTCGGGCCAAGGCTGGGATTAATGGGGGGCGGATGTTGCGGCTTAAATCGGCCCCAAACGTTTTCAGCAAATGCCGTATATGTCGGTAATAAAATCTGTCCTGTTTCAGGAAGAACCATTGGTGTTATGGGACCGGGAGTCAAGGAAGAATATAAAGGAAAAGTTTATACCTTATGCTGTGGGGGTTGCGTCAGCACCTTTGAAAGTGATCCGGAAAAATATAGTAAAATTGCCGAAGCACAAACGGCTAAGGCTACGACAAGCACACAATGAATTAGGTCTTAAGGAATTCAATTTATGTATCAGTTTATGTTTTTATTACTCTTTTTCCTATGGAATCAGGGAATTTCCATTGCAGATACGATCAGTGCGACAGATAAAGGAAAAGAACTATATCTTTTATACGGCTGTGCACTTTGTCACGGTCGCAGCGGGGACGGGCATGGGATAAATTCTCAGAATTTTGATCCGCCACCGACAAATTTTCATAATTCCCAAGCCTATCATCATGGTACTGATTGGGACAGTCTAAGGCGATCTATCCAATATGGGATTAAGGATGACAACAGCGTTATGCCGTCTTTTGAACATATCCCGCCGGAAGAATTAAACCAAATAATTAGTTATTTACAATCTTTGCAAAAGAAAGAATGAGGCGTATTTATGAAGACCCGGAATTTATTATATTCGCTGATTTTCATACTTCGGGTTGTTTCTTTAAAATCCGCCTATGCAGATGATTCGACTAAAGACATTTTTGTTAACAATGCCTGGGTGCGGGCTATGCCACCTTCAGTGACCAATTCAGCGGCGTACATGACTATCAATAACAATTCATCCGTGGAAGTTGTCATCACATCCGTTTCGAGTGATATTGCGGGTGCGAGCGAAATTCATCAGATGAGCGATACGAATGACATAATGCGTATGGCCCCCATTGCTGATTTGCATATTCCAGCCAATGGCAAGGTAAAATTAAAACCAGGTGGTTTCCATATTATGTTGATCGATCTTAAAAAATCGCTTAAAGAAGGAGATGTTGTTCCCGTAACGTTGCATTTTAAAGATGGAAATAGTATAACGGTTAACGCTCAAGTTAAACAAGACCAGGAATAAAGTTCCTATGAAGAGACAGATGATATTCAATAAGACCATTCTTTCAGTTCTGTTTCTTGGAGTTTGTTTTCTTTGGACAGGGTGCGAAAATCAACAGACACAGTCTGCTAATGAAGATTACGGAGTGCTTAATCCCCAAAGAGATTTTGTCCTTCATGACCAGGATGGGAAGATTTTCCATCTCAAAGACCACCGTGGCCAAGTTGTTCTTTTGTTTTTCGGGTATACATCATGCCCGGACGTTTGTCCCACAACGCTTTCAAAAATGGCGCGTGTCTATTCGCTTTTGGGTGACGCCATGCGGCCCAAGGTTTTAACAGTTTTTGTCACCGTTGATCCAAAGCGGGATACTCCTCAAAAGCTCAAAGAGTTTATGCAGTATTTTGATATCAACGGTCTTGGTCTGACAGGGACAAAGAAGGAAATAGATGCCGTAGTGGATGACTACAAGGCAACTTATGTGAAGGTCCAAACCAATTCTTCTGCGCTGGGATATATGTTCGATCATACGGATTACCTTTATTTAATTGACTCCCAGGGCAAGACAGTCCATCTTTTTCACCCGGAAGATAAATCTGAAGACATAGTCCAAATTATAAGAAAATTTCTATAAAAGGAATTTAGATGCGATCATTTTGGGCACATATACCGGAGAATATAAATCCAATTGCTTTAACTGTTGGTCCGATGCCTGTTCATTGGTACGGTATTATGTATGCTGTAGCATTTTTTACTGTATATTCCTTGGTGCTTTACAGGATAAAAACAGAAAAGATTAATTACTCCAAGGAAACCATTACGGATTTTATTTTTTGGGGCATCCTTGGGATCATGGCAGGGGGGCGGTTGGGGTATGTCCTATTTTATAACTTACCTTACTTTATCCAACACCCTTTAAACATAGCGACACCGCTTGACTATTCAAACGGCTTTCATTATGTAGGGTTCTTTGGCATGTCTTATCATGGGGCCTTGTTGGGGTTTGTCTTGACCTTAACTCTATTCTGTAAAAAAAGGGCCGTTGATTTCTGGCGCTTTGTTGATCTTTTTATTCCCGCTATTCCTTTAGGGTATACATTTGGTAGGTTAGGGAATTTTGTCAACGGAGAATTATATGGTCGTATAACCACCGTGCCATGGGGTATGTATTTCCCTTTAGATTCATTACATCAATTACGGCATCCATCCCAACTTTATGAGGCTCTTTTTGAGGGGATGCTTCTTTTTTTGATTCTTTGGAGTATAAGAAGAAAATCTCCTTACAATGGTTTTCTTTGTGCTTTGTATTTGATTGGGTATGGTTTGGTAAGGTTTTTCATTGAGTTTTTTAGAGAACCTGATCCCCAATTAGGGTTCGTATTAGGGCCGTTTACTTTAGGTCAGATTTTTTGTGCTTTAATGGTGGTATCAGGGTTCTTTATTTTAGGGAATAGAAAGAAAAAATGTTTGGTGAATTGATTGTTGTCATCCTGAATTTTATGGTATCCTTTAGAAGAGGTCAGAATTATGTTTAAAAAGATTGTTGCTTCAATAATTCTTCTGCCGATTCTGATTGTCCCTTTGTTCTGTTCCTGCGAGAGCAAAGCCCACGCAGATACAGAAGTAGGACATGTTGATGATTTCCAAGGGGATCATCCTGCAACTCATAATCATTCCGATCACAATTCTTCTGACACCTGCAATTGTCATTCATTCAGTACGGCAGCAGAAAACGCTGCGACAATTCATATAGCATTTTTGTCCCTTCCCAATTTCTTTCCCGCAATAAATGCTGTGTCGTTTAAGTCAATTTTTTACTCTAAAAGTCTAGTGCGTTATGCCTATTTGGGGCCACCTATAGGTGCTTTATCTGTAGTTCCTCTATATATTCAATTCCATTCTCTTCGTATTTAATAATCTAACTTCCTAATTCTTGATACCCTTCGTGTGTATTGTGCCCGAGGGGTTTGTGTTTTAGTTGTCTAATCTTTAAAAATTGGAGACAGCATGGGAAGTAGATCAACAGTATTATGCATCATCTTGGCATTTACTGCTCCTGTATATGCCGCTGAAACCGTTACACTTGACCAGGTAATCAATGGTGCGCTACAGAACAGTACCGGCATCAGCGAGGTGCGAAAAGATTACGAAAATAAGCTGGCCGATAGTAAGGAGGCCGTCATTATTGGCAATCCAGAATTCAAGACGGATTTCGAGCATCAGCAGGGTGTGGGGGGTGCTGGCGTGCAAATGGAACTTACCCAGTTGTTCAAGTTTTCACAATTGACGGGCGCACGGTTTCGTTACGCTAACCTGTTACGCAGTACTGCTGATAGCGAAAAGCAATACGAGATTCTTAGAATTATTAATGAAACGACTGTACTCTATATGCGTGTGTGGCTGTTGCAGGAGCAGAAAAAATTATATGAAACTTTGGCTCACGATGCCGAGAGCATGAGCAAATTGGTTAAATCTTCTGCCAGCCAAGGGCAAACTTCTGCTGGGGCTTCGTATCTTTTCGCCGCTGACGCCGAAAAGCTTAAGTCTGATGCTGTTTATATTGAAGCCCAACTGCGGCAGATACGCATTGATATTTCTCAATTGACCGGTCGTAGTTTCTTTGATGTTGAGCTGCAAAAGCCTGTTTTTAGTAAAATACCTTCTGATAGTGAAACCTTGATTGCCTTTGCCCAAGACCATGCTAACTTGCGCAATATTGTCAAAGCACAGATCAAAGCAGCGGAGCAACGCGAATCCATCGCACAGCAAGATGCTGTACTACCAGAGATAGGCCCACGCCTAGTTTATTCACGTTTAAACAGCGGATTTGGATATGACACAGATTATGGCGTAGGCTTGCAGGTCAGTATTCCACTGTGGGACCACAACAATGTTGAGCGCGAACGTGCTGATGCTAATTTAAATTTTGTCAAAACACAGAAGGACATTTTTGCTAAAGTATCACAGGAGGAAGTCATTGGTCAGTTGCAGCAAAGCGCCATTGCCTTGGCCGACCGTGCTGACAGTTATGAGAGTCAAATCCTGCCAGCCTACCGCAAATCTTATGAATTAACTCGTTCTATGTTCCAACAAGGGCAGATCGACGCGTTGGAATTGTGGCAAGTGCGTGAGAAACTACGGACGAGTGAGAACGAAGCCTTACAGGCAGTGGCGGATGCTTTTAACGCTCGCAGTGCGCTTGAACTAGAGCTTGGCGGTAAACTGGAGGAAATAAAATGAAAAAATGTGATTTATTTATTTTGGTATTTCTTGTAGTGCTTCTTGTTCCACGATATGTTTTTGCGCATGGCGGCACAATCGAAATCAGTAGCGGTGGAGCGCGAGGTCCTGTGATTTTGAGCAGTGTACAACAGGCTGCTATCGCGGTGCAGACAGTAGAAACTGGCCCGCATCCGTTGGCGGATATCCTTTATATTTATGGAGAAGTTCAGTTGTTGCCCGATCGACAGGCCGCTGTTAGTTTACGCGGTAGTGGACAAATTAAGGAAATCGATGTCAATTTAGGGGATGCGGTCAAAAAAGGACAACGATTGGCACTCGTCAACCCAAGATTTGTTGGCAATGACGATATCATTGTTAGCTCACCCATGGATGGCGTTGTCGATGCGATAAGCGCTGGTATAGGCCAACCCGTTGAAACCAACGCTACAATTTTTCATGTCAGTGACCGTTCTCAAATGATAGTGGTAGGAAAAGTATATGAAGAAGATTTAGGACAAATCAAAATGGGACAGGAAGCAAGGGTACAACTTTTGGCATATCAGGATAAAGCCTTTGTTGGCAAAATTATATTGATAGACCCTAATCTTGATCCTTCGAGTCGTACAGTGAAGGTATGGGTTGAGTTAGAAAATTCTCAAGATTTGCTTAAACCCGGTATGTTCGCACGCATAGGCGTTGTTTTACGCAAGAGCGACGCAGATTTGACGATACCCAACAGTGCTATCATTGAAGCCAATGACGAAAAATTTGTCTTTGTCCGTGATGGAAAAACATTCAGTCGTGTAGCAATCCAAATCGGCATTTCAGATGACCAGTATAGCGAGATTACCGACGGATTGATACCGGGTGACGAGGTGGTCACGCAAGGCAACCGTGAGATTTACACCAGGTGGCTGACAGGTGGTTCATCAAAGTCAGGAGGAGATAATGATTAATCGCCTGATTATCTGGTCGTTGCATAACCGCTTGCTCGTTGTTGCGGCGACATTCGCTTTATTCCTCGCAGGCGCGTATGCGTTGCAGCATATGTCTGTTGATGTATTTCCTGAGTTTTCTCCGCCACAGGTCGTTATACAAACAGAAGTCCCTGGAATGTCGCCAGTGGACATTGAATCACTGGTTACTTATCCGCTCGAAAGCGCCATCAACGGCACCTCCGGCGTCACAAACGTACGTTCAAAGACCTCTGTCGGTTTATCAACAATAACCGTTGTCTTTGATACAAACGGTAATATTTACCTTGATCGCCAGCTCGTTAACGAGCGTATCCAGAATGTTATCGGAACACTCCCATCAACAGCCAAGCCTCCCATTATGTTACCGGTGACTTCAGCGGTTGGATGGCTTGTCAAGTACGCGCTTGTCAGTGATACCGTGTCTCCTGAAGAGTTACGGACATTATCTGATTGGGAAATCAGGCCCCGTATTTTGGCACTTGGTGGTATCGCCTCGGTTGTGGCGCTTGGTGGCGAGGTCAAGCAATACCAGGTTCGTCTTGATCCAATGCGCCTGCTTGCCTATCGAATCAGTGCCGAGGACGTTCGTCAGGCATTAGAAAAATCCAATACGAATGTACCGGGTGCCTTTCTCCAGAGATCAGGACAGGAATTGATCATTGGCGGAGTCGGGCGTATTAGCTCGCTTGATGATGTGAGGAATACCATCATTACTGTCCGTGATGGGACCCCTATTACGATTGCCAACGTTGCACAGGTCATTTTTGGCGGTGAAATCAAGCGCGGTGATGGCGCATTTGGCCTCAAGAACGCGGTGATCGGAACAGTCTCTAAGTCTTTTGGGGCAGACACCCTTACGACGACCCGTAAAGTGGAACAAGCTTTGGCAGATATCAAAATGAGGTTGCCTGCTGGTGTTGAGATGAGTACGCAGGTTTTTCGTCAGGCCAACTTCATCGAAACGGCAATTCATAACCTTACCGTATCACTGGTGGAAGGCGCGATTATCGTTATTGCGGTGTTATTTATTTTCCTGATGAATTGGCAAGCTTCTTTTATAACCTTTTTATCCATACCAGCTTCGTTTGTCGGGGGCATTCTTGTAATGAATGCATTCGGTATAGGTATCAATTCAATGACCTTGGGTGGGTTGGCTATTGCCATTGGGGAAGTTGTTGATAATGGCATTATCACGGTAGAGAACGTTGTCCGTCGGCTGCGTATTAATCGGAATGCAACTGATCCTGCGCCAACGATCGAGGTTGTATTTGATGCTGTGCAGGAGATTCTCAATTCGGTAATTTTTGCCACATTAATCGTTATATTGATTTTTATGCCGATTTTTTTCCTACAAAATCTTGCCGGACGGATATTCAGCCCTCTTGGTGTCAGCTACATTACGTCAGTGACTGCTTCATTGGTGGTAGCTGTCACCATCATACCCGCGCTATGTTATTTTCTTCTTGTGCGTCGGAGAGAAAAGTTATCGGACAAGAATATAGTATTGCATGAGATGAGTAGCAGGGAGAAGAGTGATCATATGACTTCTCTACATGAAGGAAGGCAACATGAGAAAGAAACCACTTTTGTTCTTTGGTTGAAAGGTCATTTTTTGCGATTGCTCAATTTAGCATTACGTAAATTCTGGTGGGTCGTAGGCCTGTCCTCGATTACTTTGGTAGCGGCCTTGTGCTTGTTGCCATTTTTTGGTTTTTCCTTTTTGCCCGAATTCCACGAGGGTAACTATATCATCGCCATGACGACATTGCCTGGCACTTCACTCGATGAGTCAATGCGTTTAGGGAAATTAGTCCGTCAGGATTTATTAAAATATCCACAAGTCATATCGATTGACCAGCGTGCCGGTCGCAGTGACCTGGATGAGGACGCTCAACCTCCCAACTTTAGTGAGTTTGATGTTCGGCTTGACTTTGACAAGGACCGGCATATGACACCGAATGAACTTCTGAAAAGAATTCGTGGAGATTTGGGGGAAATACCTGGTGTCTTATTTAATGTTGGGCAGTTCATTGCCCATCGCATGGATGAAGTGCAATCCGGTGTACGTTCCCAAGTGGCCATAAAAGTTTTTGGTGATAATTTAACCACGCTTTATCAAATCGGAGGGCAAGTTCAGGATTTGCTGCATGGCGTACGAGGGGCTGTTGATATCAATTTAGAGCAACAAATAAACGTGCCGCAGGTAACGATAAAAATAGATCGTGGTAAAGCGGCGCGTTATGGGATTGCTGTCGGTGACGTCGCACAAGATATCCAGATGTCCCTAAACGGGGAGGCAGTATCGAGCGTTCTGGAAGGACGACGGACCTTTGATTTGTATGTGCGTCTGAAAGATTCCGCTCGAAATAATGTAGAAAATATTCGTAATTTGCCAATTGATGCGCCGGGCTTGAATACTGATGGAAAAGCGACAGTTCCCTTACGAGAAGTTGCCAACGTGCAAGTCAAGGATGAACCTTATGCGATTAACCGGGAAAATGTGCAGCGTTTGATCGTGATCGGGTTCAATGTTCAGGGACGTGATCTGGGGAGTGTCATTCGGGAAATACAATCTAAAATAGCGGCAAAGATCAAACTACCACCCGGTTATTACATAGAATATGGAGGTCAGTTCCAGAGTCAACAGGAGGCAAACAAAACATTGTTGAGCTTCGGGGTACTGGCACTGCTTGCTGCAGTACTTTTGCTTTATAAAGTATTCGGTACTTTCCGCGAAGCTTTTTTGGTTTTGTTCAACCTTCCTTTAGGGATGATCGGGGGGATTATAGCGCTCTTTTTTGCCGGAGCAGACATGAGTGTGGCTGCGGTTATTGGATTTATCACTCTTTTTGGGATAGCTACACGTAACGGTATTATTTTAGTGACTCATTATAACCAGTTGCGAAAAGAAGGCAGGCCTTTGCAGGAAGTTGTGATGCAGGGCACCCTTGATCGTCTAGTTCCTGTCCTGATGACTGCAGCAACTGCGGCACTGGGATTGTTCCCCTTGCTGCTGGGATCGCCTGTTGGAAAGGAGTTGGAAGTACCGCTTGCCCAGGTCATATTGGGCGGATTGTTTACATCGACATTTCTGAATATGATTGTGGTTCCCACAGTCTATAACCGTATGGAGCAATGGCATGAAAGACGCCAAAACATAGATATTTCTCAATCAAAACCAGAAAATGGAGGTTAGTATGACAAAGACATCAACAAAAACTATTGGTTTGTGTTTGCTTATTCTTGGCAGCATATTATCTAGTGGTACTTTTTCCCCCATGGTGGCGCTAGCGGATGAAGAAAAGGATACGCCTGTAACCATTCCAAATGATACTGCTGGGATCTGGCAAGCTGTGGATGCAGAGACAACAGAAATGTCGAAGTTGATCCAAGCAGGCACAGTGAGTGATCTCCACCACCACGCCTACGCTGTCCGTGATTTGGTGGCCGCATTACCGACACACTCTGCATCCTTGGCAGCTGACAAATTAGCTAAAGTCGAATCAGGTAGTAAATTTGTCGCCATTCTGGCGCAACGGCTGGATGCTGCAGGCGACTCCAACGATAAGGATGCAGCGGCATCGAATTTTGAGAAGTTAAATGTTATTTTGAAATCAATACGGGTAAATTATTCTGACGCTAATCCAAAATGAGTTTTGGATTTAATTTTAAAGGATTACAATAAAAGTATGAATAAATCACGTAGCCACAATCATGAAAGCAATCATCATGGTCACGAACATGGACACAGTCATGGGGTAATTGATAGTTCAATTACAACCAATGACCGGGGGTTGTGGGCTGTCAAATGGTCTTTTATTATCCTGGCTTTGACATGTCTTTTTCAGGTAATTGTCTTTTATTTTTCACATAGTGTCGCTCTTTTGGCTGATGCTATTCATAACATTGGTGATGCAACTACAGCCATACCGCTGGCAATTGCTTTCACCTTAGGAAAATTAAAACCCAATAAACGATTCACCTATGGTTATGGCCGTATTGAAGATTTGGCAGGGCTTTTTGTCATTCTAACAGTTTTTGTAAGCGGAGTTGTTGCAGGTTATGAAGCTATTCATCGTTTCTTTCATCCTGAAATTGTTAAAAGTTTGAAAGCTGTGATGTTAGCTGCTTTGATTGGTTTTATAGGCAATGAAGTAGTGGCTGTTTTTCGTATCAAAGTAGGCAAAGAAATCAATAGTGCCGCTCTTATAGCAGATGGTTATCATGCGCGGATGGATGGCTTTACCAGTTTGGCTGTATTGTTTGGGGCCTTGGGAGTATCAATGGGATACCCTTTAGCTGACCCGATTATTGGGGTATTAATTACTTTAACTATTTTAAAAATTGTGTGGGATTCAACGAAAGTAGTTTTTGTACGACTCCTTGACGGTGTTGAGCCAGAATTGATTGAAGAACTTAAGCATTCGGCCAGACATGTTAAAGAAGTTTTGGATGTTTCAGAAGTTCGTGCCAGATGGATTGGTCATAATGTACATGCTGAACTTAATATTGCGGTTTCTCCTAATATTTCTGTTGAAAAAGGTCATGAGATTGCAAAGGCCGTAAAGTGTCAGATTATGAAACATTTACCGTACATTTCCAATGCGATTATTCACGTTGATCCGGTCAATGCTTCAGGAGAACAGCATCACGGCCATTGATCTATCACGGCATATACCTTGGTTTAATTGATTTTTTATGTCCCTTCCTTAATAATAAAATGAGGATCAATTCCACAAGGAAGTATTAACAGCATCAAGGAAGGGATATGACTATGAAAGAATCGAAAACTATGACAAAAGACCCTATCTGCGGAATGTCCGTAGATGAAGCAACCGCTATTAAAGCCGAACGTGATGGAAAGACGTTCTACTTTTGCAGCGATCAGTGTAAGAAAAAGTTTCTGTCCACCCCTGCTGGTGCTAAGGCGGAGAGCAAGTCTGGGAGCTGTTGTGGTTAAAGATCCAATTTGTGGAATGGCTGTTGATGAAAAAACGTCTCTCTCAGTTCAAAAGGCGGGAGAGACGTTTTATTTTTGTTGTGAACATTGTCGCACAAAGTTTTTAAAAGAAGAAAAGCCTTCTAAAGAGGAAAATTTCAAGACAAAAGCTCCTACGATTCAAGCTACCCTCTATACTTGCCCCATGCATCCCGAAATTAAGCAAGACCATCCGGGAGATTGTCCCAAGTGCGGTATGCCCCTTGAACCGATGACACCTGGTTTAAGTGAAGAACATTCACATGATGAAGTACGTGTATTAGCAATGAAGTTTTGGATTGGTCTTGGCCTAACGGTGCCACTGATTATCTTGGTCTTAGCTGAGATGATTCCTGGACTAAATATTTATTCGTGGATACCGATACGCCTTTTGGAATGGGTACAATTATTATTAAGCACACCTGTGGTGCTTTATTGCGGTGGATTATTCTTTACTAAAGCATGGAAGTCATTGATTAATAAATCATTGAATATGTTTACGCTTGTCGCATTAGGAGTAGGGGTAGCTTATAGTTACAGTGTAGTTGCAGTTTTATTTCCAGGCATTTTTCCTGCTGCAATGAAAATGAATGGACATGTGAATCTATATTTTGAGGCTGCTACTGCGATTACGGTGTTAGTTATTCTAGGACAATTATTAGAAGCAAAAGCACGTACACAAACCGGACAGGCTATCAAAGCCCTGTTGGGATTAGCCGCAAAGAATGCGCATCGTGTTCGGAATGGTCAAGAAGAGGAAGTCAGTATTGAGACAATTCAAAAAGGTGATCTATTACGTGTAAGACCGGGTGAGAAAATACCTTTAGATGGGGTTATTGTTGAAGGTAAAAGTAGTATAGATGAATCTATGATTTCCGGTGAGCCTGTGCCGGTTGCGAAAGGGATAGCTGATAAAGTTATTGGTGCGACTGTTAATCAGACAGGTAGTTTTGTGATGCGTACCGAAAAAATAGGTGCGGAGACATTATTATCTCAAATTGTACACATGGTGTCTGAAGCCCAGCGTAGTCGTGCACCTATTCAAAAGCTTGCTGATCAGGTTTCTGGTTATTTTGTTCCAATTGTTATAATTGTTGCTGTGATTACATTTTTTGTTTGGTTGAATATAGGTCCCGAACCACATCTTGCTTATGCTATCGTGAATGCTATTGCCGTGCTTATCATTGCTTGCCCTTGCGCGTTGGGTTTAGCCACACCGATGTCGATTATGGTTGGCGTCGGTCGTGGAGCGCAGATGGGCATTCTAATTAAAAATGCTGAAGCTATCGAGAAGGCTGAAAAAATAACCCATGTATTAACTGATAAAACAGGTACATTGACATTGGGAAAGCCACAAGTGGTTAGTGTCGTCGTTTCAGAGGGAGTGGAGACAAGTTTATTAGTACAATTGGCAGGCTCATTAGAGCAGAATAGTGAACATCCTTTGGCACGAGCCGTGATCAATTATACCAAGGATAAAAAGTTTGATTTATTACCTGTTGAAAGTTTTGAATCCATGGCCGGAGCTGGAATAAAAGGAAAAGTGCAGGGTAAAAATGTTATTTTAGGAACGGTTAGCTTCTTGCAAGAACAAGGTGTAAATGCACTAGAACAGTTAAAAGAGAAAGCAACAGTCCTTGAACAAAAAGCACAAACAGTAATCTGGATTGCTGCTGATAAAAATGTGTTAGGAATTTTAGCAATCACAGATCCAATCAAAGAGACAAGCGCTCAGGCGATTAAGGCTTTGCATGATTTAGGACTGAAGGTGGTTATGCTAACTGGCGATAATCAAGCAACGGCAGAGGCTATTGCTCGTGAATTAGGAATTGACGAAGTATATGCGCAATTAAAGCCTCAGGATAAACAGGAAATTGTTAAGAAGTTTAAGGGACAGGGAGCTCGTGTATTGATGGCCGGTGATGGTATTAATGATGCTCCAGCTTTGGCACAAGCGGATGTGGGCGTTGCGATGGGGACAGGTACAGATGTTGCCATTGAAAGCGCGGGGATAACCTTGGTTAAAGGGGATCTAAACGGTATTGTCAAAGCTTTGAAACTTAGTCGGGCAGTGATGTCGAATATCCGTCAGAATTTATTTTTTGCATTTATTTATAACGCCGTTGGAATTCCCATTGCCGCTGGTATTTTATACCCATTTTGGGGACTTTTATTAAATCCAATGATTGCCGGTACAGCGATGAGTTTTAGCTCGGTTTCGGTTATTGGAAATGCTTTACGCCTCCGTCGTTTCAAAATTTAAATAACCTAGTCGATTACTATTGTGAATAGTTTTTTTATTGACAAAATTAGTTTAATAAAGATAATGCACATATGTGCATAACAGGAAAATACTATGAGGCCTAAGAAAACCCGTTGGGTTAAATGTGATCCGTCCGAAAGATGCTTTTCGCCCCAGGGAAAACTTGACAAATCTGACTGTTGTGAAATCGTCTTAACCTTGGATGAGTTTGAAGCTATCCGGCTTTTAGATTATAAAGGTCTGTCCCAGGCAAAAGCAGCAGCCATGATGAGAATTCACCGTTCCACCGTTTCAAGGATCATTACATCAGCCAGAAAGAAAATTGCTCAGGCATTAGTGGATGTTAAATCGTTAAAAATTGAAGGCGGATGTTGTAAAATAATAAAAGGAGGTTAGGGGTATGTCCAAACAAAGAGTTTTATTTGTCTGTATCCATAATTCGGCCAGGAGTCAAATGGCTGAGGCCTATTTAAATCGTATTTGTAATGATTACTTTGAAGCCCAAAGCGCTGGTCTTGAGCCTGGTACTTTAAACCCTTTGGTTGTTGAAGTCATGCGTGAAGATGGGATAGACATTTCTAATAAAAAGACCCAGGCCGTATTTGACCTCTTTAAAAAAGGGGAAAGGTTTGATTATGTGATTACTGTTTGTGATGAAGCTAGTGCTGAAAGATGTCCCATATTTCCTGGATTAACACAGCGGATTCATTGGAGTTTCTCTGATCCTTCCAAAGCCCAAGGTACAACCAAGGAAGAAAAATTGGCAAAAATACGGCCTATAAGAGATTCCATAAAGAAAAAGATAGAAGAATGGTGTTTAAAGGTGTGTATGCCTGGAAAAGTTTAAATGATTGAATTTATTGTAATTCTTTTTTTTGTTTCGATTTTGGGCGGTGGAGTGGCTTGCATTTCAGGTTTTGGGATTACAAGTTTGATAGCGCCTTGGATGGTATTAAAAATGGGAATGGGTATTGCCGTCGCTGGAATTTCCGTAGCCCATTTTTTAGGTACAGGCATACGGTTTTTGAAGTGGAGAAAATATATCAACAAGCAGGTTTTCTTTAGCTTTGGTATGACCAGCGCCATCGGCGGCCTTATTGGTGCGGTTTTTCATAATATTTTTCAAGATAACGTTTTGGGTATTATTTTCGGATGTTTATTGGTCTTTGTAGGGATTACGGGATTAACAGGATTATCGGAAAAGATACGGTTTAGCGGTCCTGCGGCTTGGTTTGCAGGCGCACTATCAGGCATATTCGGGGGACTTGTAGGTAATCAAGGTGGAATTCGTTCCGGGGCCATGTTTGGTTTTGAGCTCGATAAAAGGGCCTTTGTGGCAACGGCTACCGGTATCGCCCTTGCCGTTGATGTGGCCCGTATGCCGGTTTATTTTGCCACTCAATGGAAGGATATGCTGAATATTTGGCCTTTAATTATAACAGCAACAATCGGGGTTGTGATCGGAACGGAATCAGGCGTATTGGTGCTTGATAAAATACCGGAGAAAATTTTTAAGAGGGTTGTTTCAGGTATTATTTTATTAATCGGAGTATTTTTCCTTATTTTCATAGATGAACAAATTTTTAAGTGAGTATATAGGCACTTTTGCTCTGGTTTTTGCTGGAACAGGAGCTATCATCATTAACGACGTTAGCGGTGGAGTGATCACCCACTTAGGCGTAGGCTTGGTTTTTGGTTTGATCATTATGACGATGATCTACGCCCTGGGAGATATCTCAGGAGCGCATTTTAACCCGTCTGTCTCGTTTGGTTTTTGGCTCGCCAAACGTCTTCCCTTTAAAGAATTATTGCTCTATGTAATTAGTCAAGTTTTGGGTGCATTGACGGCCAGCGTTTTGTTAAAAGCTATATTCCCTCAACATATTACATTGGGGACGACGCTGCCTAACTTCGTTTCTTCCGGTGGGGATTTCGTTCTTGAAACCATACTTACGTTTTTCCTCATGTTTGTCATCATCCACGTGGCCCAAGGTGCCAAGGAAAAGGGTTTGATGGCCGGTGTTGCCATCGGCGGCATGATCGCTTTAGAAGCTATCTTTGCCGGACCAGTTACCGGCGCATCCATGAATCCTGCCAGGTCTTTGGCGCCGGCTATTGTTTCTGGTCATTTAGAATTTTTATGGATTTATCTTACCGCACCGTTTTTAGGATCAACGCTTGCGATTGGAAGCTGCTGTTTGATCACAAATGATCGCTGTTGCAGAGCCTAAATTCCCTACCACCCAACTATACAGAGGTTAAGAGTAGAGTTGCACAAGAACAAAGTAGCGTTATTAGTATAGGGGGTAAAACTACAAATTAATGAGTAAACGGTCATAGGAATGGCACTAAAAGCGCCTGCAGAGGCCACCTGGGGAGATAAAAACAGATGTGCAAAAGACACATCCACACAGGAAAACCCCTAATTTGCTTGCCAAAGGGCTTTAGTCGTGATAATATACATTATGACGAGTAGATAGCGTATGCTATAATATCCCATAGCAACGCAAGAGCCCAACAACACCAAAACAAAATCTTAACGGAGACGAGCTATGTCCTATTTCAATCAATACGACCAATGTAAACACGACACCCAAGAAGAAATCAGGCAAAAATTCTGGAAGATTTGCAACACCAATAAAACACTGCTTAAATTAAAACTCAAAGATTTAGAAAGCATTGAATCTGATTTATTTGGATCGGTTTCCCCGAAGGCCCCCAAACGATGACAAAGAAAGCCCTGATAGAGCAGGATGAATACCACACTCTCAAGGACATCCCTCCGGAGAGTGAGTGGATCAGCGAGCGCCGCACCCGGTCCAAAAGGACCGCGGACGCCTACCAGTTCGATGTCAACGAATTCAAGAAATTCTTAGGCATCAAAAAACCAGAAGACTATCGCAAGGTCTCTCGCAAGCATGTGACGGAATGGATCAATCATTTAAAAGATCAAAAGCTCACCAACGAAAGTATTGCGCGAAAAATTTCGGCCATCTCCTCCCTTTTTAAATTCTATTGCGAACAATCGGCCCTGAGAGACAATCCCTGCAAGAACATCACCCGGCCGCAGGTCCATTCCAACATCGGCAAGTCTGATATCATCAGTGACCATGAGGCCAAAAAATTCCTTGATGCTCCCCCCTCCTCTTCCATCCGGGGATTACGGGACCGGGCGATCCTGGCGGTCTTCTGCTACCAGGCCTTGAGGCGCTCCGAAGTCCGGGACCTCAAGGTCAAAAGCATCCATAGCAAAGACGGCGTCCCTCACCTGCTTGTCAAAGGCAAAGGCGAAAAGACGCGGGACCTCCCCCTCCACCCTGTCGCCATGCAGCGGATTTATGCTTATTTAGAAGCTGATAAACGAAGGGATGATTTAGATGAGCCTCTCTTCTGCGCCTTGAAGAAATACAAGGACTCTGACGGCCTGCTCAAGCACATGTCCACGGACGCTATCTATGATATTGTGATGTTTTACGCGCGGGCGGCCGGGGTCAAGGTGGAGAATTTTCATCCGCATTGTTTACGGGCAACAGGGGCCACCAACGCCCTGTCTAATGGTGCTGACCTGGGGAAGGTACAGGATTTTTTGGGGCATGCGAATATTCAGACGACACGGATTTACGATAAACGTAAAGATGATATTGCGGATTCGCCGACGTTTAAGATAAAGTATTAAAAATATTTACTTATTTAGTATGCTCTGCCACCACGACAGTTTGTCGCGATAATTGTCGGGGTTATTTCCACAAGGCTTGACATTTTACTAGCCAAAGTTATCCCTAACTTAAAGTTTTATCCGTATAGAAACTTGGCTATAACGCTATATAATTGATCAAAAAATATATCGGAATGGCTGCCACCCCATGAATCTGCTTTATACAATGGACTTTCTGGAGGAGCTGGATTGTTTCTGCGATATTTATGAATATCACTCAAATTCGCTATAACTAATTTATGTTTCAAATTAACTGTAGTAGCAGGGTCTTTCGCATTAAAATCGACATCAATATCTAACTGACCTATATCTCCATTAAATAGATTCCCCACAGCAATGGATGGCCCCCCTGCCCCTAAAGCTTTACGTGTATCTCTATGAAATATGTTAATTTCTCCCGCCAGTGGGTACCATTTGTTAAGTGCTGCGTCTTGATCAGAAATTGTTATAAGCATCCGCAGGTTTGGGAAGTCACTAATGACATTTCCATAAACGTCATCGGGTTCAAGATTATTATCATCACAAGCCGCTTGTAACAAAACGACATTGACAGGAATTTTTATAGAAAGCCATCGTTTGCAATTTCTTGTAAAGTTGAAAGCACAACTTTACAGCCAAAGCTATGTCCGATCAAATTGATACGCTGAATACTAGTATTATTTTCCAACAACGTTCTTAAGAAAGAGTACCCTGCGTGTTCGCCGACGGTATCTGCTCTTTTTTCCATCGAATAGAAACTCAACGGCTCAAGAGCATTTAGTGGTGAACTTGGATCTTCACTCATCATTGACGGCCAATGGATTCCTACGGCGAGATGCGAAGGCAACGATGTTGCTTGTGTCAACCCTTCGAGGAGTGTCTTTGCAAATCCTATGCCAAATTTATTGTATGATTGCATCGCTCCGGTTGCATCTGTACACCAGCCATGAGAATAAAGAAATATTTCGGAGAAATTAAAAGGTGCTTTTAACGCAGTTAATAAATCTAAAGTCAAAATATCTGTATCTGTAATAAGACCGTTTTCGTTCGTGGGAAGCATTAAAAATTGTGCCATAATACCACCTCCTAAAAAAAATTATAGATTTTAATCTTCAATACATGGTAGTTCAACTGAGTTACCGCGCGCATAACGCTTACCGATATGTGAACATTCTGAGCAGTCCAGATCTTTGCGCGGTTGCACAACGCTCCCTCCACTCTTTAAGAAATGAAAATGCTCATAGTGAAGCAAATCGGGTTCTGTGCGAAGGCCAAGATAATCCAGCAAAAAATCGTTAACAGCATGTGAAGCGGAAATAGCATTTAAGCTAATAACACTTGGATTGGGCTCCTGCACTCCATAGGCTTGATTTTTGCGCTCTTCATCCGTCTTTGCTTCTTTGGCAAGCTCCGTTGTATCTATCAGTTGATTACACCATAAGCAGCCGTGGCCTGGACGAACTGGGCGATTAGCACTCATTACATCAATTAGCTTGCCTTCTTCATTAGCCCTAATTTTGGAACCAAGCTGCACCCCTGGAATAAGGTATTGATGAACAAGAGCGTTAAAAACTAGCCGTGCACGCATAGAATCCGCGGCGAGAAATAGATAATCACAAGTTGTAAGTTTTTTCGCGATTGATTCTTTAGCAATGTCATCCTTGATAAGTTGAATTTTTGCCCGACTATTCGCTTGTAAAATAATACGCTCACTAACAGTTACTTTTGCACGTTTCATGCGAGCATCAACTTGAGAGGCTCCAACAATACGCGAAAGATTCGAATGTTCCACCACATCGTTATCGACTAAAGAAAAGTGTCCTACGCCTAATCGTGCAAGATATTCAGCAACTAAACTCCCAATACCACCGAGTCCAAGAATGCCGACATGACAATTTGCGAGTTCCCTTTGACCAGATTTTCCAAACATTCTAATTTGGCGATCATAGTCTGGAATTGTAAAAATACCTTGTTTCTTGGAAGTTGATTTTAAACGTTGAATGGTATTACCGACCACTACCGCTTCATTGAGTTTAAGTCTAGTTCTGTTTTCAAGCCAAATATCGGCCTCGATGGATCGATGGCCAAATACCAGAGCACCTACAGGCATACCACGCGCAATTTGAAGTAATGCAGGATAACCACGTTCATGAGATTCAAGATCAATATGACTAAAGCTGACCTCTTGGTCGGAGCCGTGATTGTGAACTGCTAAATAAACTAGTCTTTCATCACGGGCACGAGTAATCAAACGGTGAATAAATGTAGGATTCAGTGCACGGTAACCAATCCTGCCTTCAACATAATCAATACCTTCTCGCGCCAAATGAACCTCTCTCACCAGTAGGGTTAATTGTCCATTAAGGCGAGAAATTCCTGCCAAGAGAACAGCGCCATGTTCATCTCCATCACCCGGAAATAAATGATTCATTACTACATTAAAATCATCACGCGCTATGCGGATATTGCATTTTTTGCTCATGGTAGTCTTTCCAAGAAATCTAAAACCTTTAGAATTTTAACAGTCGCTTTTTGTAAACCATTTTGTGCGGCAGCATTTCGTCGCGACACTTGTATGGCAGGCCTTCCTTCGAATTGATGGCCCGGGGTTACGGGAGCAACAAAGGCAACGCCATCTGTGCGTGTAACTGCGCCTGCAATAAAAATGGGATAAATATCTGCATATGGATATTGCGCGGTCATATGAAATCCCAACCAAATGCTTGACGGTTGATATCGTGACCCAAGCAACACGGACTCAATAATAACATAAGCCCCTCCTTGACCATCTTCCCGCACAACCAAAGGCGAAGGATCAAATTGTTTCTTTAGCTCCTCAATGCCATTTGAAACCTCGGTCTTCATCTGATTACCCCTTAAGAATTATCATCAGGTGCAATTGCGGTGAAACGTAGATGTTCCCGCAAATGAACTATGTCTTTATCCCCAATAATTCGGCTGGTTCCATTTGGGAGCTCTTCCTGCAAAACAAAATTTTGCTTAATGAGCACTCCCTGCTTGATGGCCTCCTCTTTGATTTCACTGCCGGTCGCTGTATGACCGTGTAGTTTCACATGCTGCTCATTTACAATCACGATTATTGTTCGTTTTTCTTCCCCATGATGCTCATGTTCTCGCTTTTCCCCATCGTGGTTTTCATGTTTCTCTGGCTCAATTAACATTGAATTTCCTCCTTGCTATTTTGCATTTGAATTGCTAAGATAGAATTAAGATAACACAACCTAAGTAGAAAGTCAATTGCTTTTTAGCAACATAATTAAAGGAGGCCAAACGATGAATAATAAAGGATTTGATGGAAACGCTTTTTATCGTGCCGTCGAAACAACTGTAAAATCTCGTTCAAAAACATGGAAGCAAGTTGCAGCCGAAACAGGGATAAGCGCCTCAACTTTAACGCGCATGGCTCAAGGAAGACGACCAGATGCGGCAAGTATGGCCGCTCTTTCAGCATGGGCAGGACTTAATCCTTCTGACTTTGTTAGGGCTTCGTATAAGACCTCCAAACCCAATGCTTTGGGTCAAATCTCAGCTCTTCTGCGAAGTGATCCCAATTTGGATGCTCAATCAGCTGAAGCAGTAGAGGCAATCGTCAAAACAGCTTACGAACGCCTTAGGAAGGCTCATTGAGACTTAATATTTCAATTGCTGGTGTCGACTTTTAGCAGCGGACAAGCGGCGTCTTCCTACAATTTCAACAATCGACGGAATCGTTTTATCCATTGCTTTTTTGAATGCATTTAAATCTTTTGGATCAACCTCATCAAACCCCTCCACTAGATCAAAGATACTCAAACTATCTTCATTTTCATCTGTCATCTTGTCTCCTAGCTTCGGATGTCGCATTATTTTATTTTCGTTTTTATACGCCCTAATATATCGAAACGTGAAAAAGCAGTTCTTTCCATGCCAGATAATTTCAACGCCCGAATAGCTTTTGGATCACCATCAGCACCTTTAAGGTTGCGGTCAAATACAAGGGCGGCCGTTCGACTATGAAACAACCAAAATGGGCAAATATCTTTTAAGCTTGCAGTAGCATCAAGAACCGCCCGAGCTGAAATCTGCCCCTTAGCCCAATCCTCTGCAGTAGCTAACTCCACGATCCAAATAAACTTTGCAAAGGGCAAAGCCATTATCGTTTGAATCAGTTTAGGATCGAATTCGGATTCTCGATCACGTATAAACTTACGAAATGTTGAATTTGTCGCTATGAAATAACGAATGAGGGTTTTATTTTGTGAAGGCAGGTTGAGCGCCTTTGCTAATTTAAAAAGTATCGGGGAAAGTTTATCTACAGCATCCGCCGGATAGAATATCTTGTCTGGTAAGGCAACGATAAAAGAATCAATGTCTTTCGTACAGTAACCAGGCGCCCGCGATTTCGTATGTGGGACTGACAAATATGGAAGAAAATTATCGTCAACAACAACTATTGATTTCACTTCGTCCCAAGAATACCGCATTTTTTTAAAAGGTTTAGTATCTGGATCTTTCAATCCGTATCCTATTACTGCTATTGCGTGTTCTCTACTTGGCAAAGCTGCAAATAAAGGAAAGCCAGACTCAACATATGCATGCAGCTGTCGATAAAAAGCGGGATCTTTTTTTCCAGCGCGTGCTACAAGCAATGGAAAAGTTCCGGCTTCCTGAAAAACTCTTTCTGCATGCGATACTTCCAAACCCTTAGAGGGAACAAGCCCACCAGGATCAAACTGTTGCGCCATCAACGTAATATCGAAGGTTAGAAATTCACGGGAACTCGTAAAGCACTCGCTATAATGTCGTAAGATGCCCCAACAAGCCACATGAGCACAAACAGAAATATCACTATGCTGATCCATTGATGGAAATCCTACAACTTCCAGTCTATAACCTAAAAGATGGACTCTGTGCCTTGCTGTAATAAGCGAGCCACTAGCACCCGTTCTGACGTCCGGTGATACGATACTACGTCCAATAGTAGCAATGGTTGTAGGACGTAACACCATATATCCAAAATAGTGGTGTTTCAATTCTCCTGTAGGATCTTTTTCCTGGAAAGTCAGCTTAAAGGCTTTTGGATCAAAAGCGACGGTTTCATCAAAGAAATGGAGACGTACACAATTAGGATTGTAGGATTTTCCTTTCTTCGCATAAAAATTGTAGTACGTGCTTCGATAATCCTTGTCGATATAATTGTATTCAATCAGAATTGCTTTAACAGCCCTCGAGATACCATCGCTCAGCTTTTTAATGACCCTTTGGGGATCATATTCGGAAGAAATTACCTTAGAAAGCTCAGTCAAGTCGGCCTTCGAATTGATTGGAATCCACTTGTACATCGATACCTCTTTGATTTTTGGTTTGCCTTTTATCTTAATCCCCGGCTGGAAGATAGTCAAACCTTAAGAATGGGATCAATTCTTAATAGGCCCTCATACACATTGGTCTGCACAGACACCTCTTTACTTGGCTACAAAGAAAAAGGCAGCTAAGAAAACAGCAAAAAAGAAATAGTCACTTTTTAACGTGTTTATACAAGACCCTCTACGAATGATCAGAGGGTTTTGTATTTCTGCTTATATTCCAAAAAAGACCATTTCTTACTTCCCTCACTCAATCCTAAACCCGCCAAACACGCCACAAACCCGCCATAATCACGCCAAACTTAATCGCTCGATAAAACGCTCGATTTTAAAACAAATCGCTCGACACGCCATCAAGTAGCTGAATAACATGCTGTTCGCCCCTTTTAGATAACTATCCCTGCATTTTGGGTCATTTTAACTTTTCTTAATAATATCAAGGCGATGGTTGCTCTTAATGTCTTTAATGATCTCTGGTTTTATCCCTTTCTCTTGGGCCAATTTTGGCCATAATGTTACCGCATCAGCAACTTGATTGCGGATCTCTTTGGCTTTGTAGATTTCAAATTTATTAGCGACTTCCTCAAGATCTGCGAGAGTAAAATTATCACGCTTTCCATTGGCGCTTAACTGATGAACTTTAGCCCATTTCCCAAGAGGATCATTTTGATAGACCATATCATAAGCTGGTGAAAGCCTCCAAGAACCTTGCCTGTCCATAATGAAAGACAGGTTCTTTGTGTGGTCGTCTTGGTTACGCGCCAATATATTAAAAACCATTCGCCGGTACATTTCTTGGGCGTGTTCATGATCTAGGCCTAATTTAAGAATCGTAGAAAAAACTTGTTCATAACTATACTTATTCTCAGCCCTATGATCGTAGTGTTGCAGAGCGTTTAATGATTGGACGTGTACTTTTTCATTCCCAGGTAAACGATCAAATCGCTTGGTCATAAAATGTGCACGTCCTTTTTCTTCTAATAGCTCACAAGGCATCATTTTAATATTAGCTTTCAATGCCATTAGATAATAAGCTGCTTCAATTCTCCCATAGCCATCCGGATCACCTAAGTCCTGATCTTTCATTCCATCAAATTTAATGATCCAATGCTCAAAACCCTCCGGTACAGTGGTTTGGCCTGATCTTATTTCACCAGTTGAAGGATTATAGGCAATAACTGCTTTAGCTCGTGCTCCACCCGCAGAACTCCCAATCTGAATCAGGGAAAGCAGAGCATCTGTTGGATGTTTGATCAAGTTTACCGACAATTCTTTCTTTTTATTAACAACATCAGCTGCGAGCTCAGCGAGTTTATCTACAGCAATTGGAGTTGACTCCATCGATCCTATGTTGATCGCGGGACGATATTCAAGCGCCCCCATTCCTCGAGAGCCCTCAAAACAAAGTTTTTCTATTGGGTTCAATGAGCCTGGCTCCCTACCGTTTATTTGCAACCAGTCATCAATTAATTTATTTCCAAATCTATCAGGAAGGGAATCAGCTAATAGTCCAGGGAGACCATTTTGACTTTGCATTTTCAGTTCAGGGAATGAGTAAACATCAGTTGAAAGCGGCATATAAATAGGTGAAATTTCAAGCCCCTTTTTTACAAATTGTGCATCGTAATCAAACGCAGCGACACCGGTTTGGTCGTCCCAAGCAACTGTTCCGACTTGCTCACCCCAGAGATAAACCTTGGCGCTTGTAACTATTATTTTTTCGTTTGCCATAACTATGTCCCTTGGGGTCTCGCTATCCTTGACGCTCGTTTTCTACGTTTACCTTCTAATTTAACAATTTCACTTGGTCTGAAAGGAACCTTGGGAAGAAATAAATCCAGCTGATTAAGAACTTTAAGAGCCCTCATTACACGTAAAAATCCAAGAATAGTTGATGGCTTGCCATATTCGATATTCTGAACCACATTTATAGAAACTCCTGCTTTAGCAGCGAGATCACTTTGAGTAATATTAGAAGATAACCGCTTGTCTTTGATTCTGCTTCCCAGCTCTTGCAATATTCCTTTATCAGTCATTGCAAAATAATCCATATTCTTCCTCCATTTCCTATTTGAAGCATAGCATTAATTAAAGGTATTGTCAAATAAATAACACATGTTTTAAGCTATATAAATCAACTACACTTATAATACATAGCTTATTACATGTGTTATAATATTGTTGTCAATTATTATAGAATGAGATTGTGGTTCACTATAAATTATAAAGCCGAGCTATGCGGCTTATGGTATTGTATTGGATTGTAAATAACGTATTATTAATGATACGTAATAACTATTTTTAACGATTATTGTACTAAAAACAAAACATTATAACTTGTATTATTCAGACGCGGTGCGGTCCCAATTGAATCCCCACACTTGATCACATGTTTTAAAATAACTAACAAATTTAGTTATAAGTCGTCTTAAGAACAAACCATGTCTTGTTATTTCGGACATTTTAAAGGGCATCTCAACCCAAAAGCCTCTCATATTTCTTCACCAGCCCATAAACTCGGACACGGTTCGAATCATTCAAAACTGCAAGCCAGCCATCTTTTACCCAGCCCGCCGCCAGCACACGCGCCATCCTTTCGGATAACCCAAGACTTCCCGCAATATCTCTAACAGCAACCCGGTCTTACTTGGAAAAAAGCGCGATTACGGCCCTTGCCCGGCGATCAAGCCGCCTCAATTCCTGCGGCTCGGCAACCGCCGCCCTCTCCCCACCCGCTCGCAATGCCTCATCACGGGCTTGGGCAAACACCTTAGCAAGGAGCTTCACAAAATACTCCACCCAGGATGTCAAGTCCGCCTCAGCCCTGCCGTGGTAATAATTATGATGCTTGTGGACAGTAAGGGCCTGGTAATAGCCATCAAGATCAATGGCGTGATGCTCTTCCAGAGAAAAGAACCCATTCAATCCGTATTCATCCCGCTGGAGGATAAAAGTTGCGAGCAGCCGGGCCGTGCGTCCATTACCATCATAAAACGGATGTATGGTCACGAACTGATAATGTAAAAGTGCGGCAATAACCGGTGGCGGAACACCTTCTTTCTGGTCATTCTTAACCCAACGCACCATTGATGCCATAAGCAAAGCAACATCCTTCCCTTCGGGTGGAAGATAAACAATGCCACCAGAAGCAGAATCACGGATGACATTCTGTCCGTCACGGTAAGGGGTTGGCTTGGACCGTTTACCCTTTTCCACCAAAGCGTGCAGACGGCAGATAAGTTCTTCACTTAGTTCCACCTTCTTTTCGGCCCAATCTTCGATTTTCAAAAGAGCATCCCAATAATTACGGACTTCTTTAACATCCCGTTCGCGTCCATGGAAATTAGCTTTCTGCTTAACAATGACCTTCTCCGCTTCCTTGAGCGTCAAGCGATTACCTTCAATGCGGGTCGAATAATGCGTGGATCGGACCCGGGCCTTGTGACGAAGATCAGCTTGGACAGCGGGAGATAATGGAGTTTTCTCGATGACGGCCTTAACAGCCTCTATACCCATCAAGACGCGGGCAATAGCGGAATTAAGCTGGTAGTTTGGCTTCCAAAGCATGTCGATCTCCTTTAAAACATTCAGCAACTTGTTTCAATTATACCAGCATTGCCGATAAAATGCCGGTAAATCTAATCATGTATTTTTCAATATTGTAGGTTATCTCATAAATAACCTGCATACCCTTTTTATACATGACAATCGAGCCACAAAAAGATACCCGTTATTGAATTCACCGGCTATTTGCTATATTTTTATCCTTTGTCCAATATATCCAACCCCATACTGATGTAACAAAATAAACCATAAACAAAAAAGACTGTTCCGGTAATCCTTTTTTAAAATCAATAAAAACCCAAAACGCATTGCTGATCATCCAGAGAAAAAACCCCCATCTGTTTTTGTAGATGTTTAGAATTACTCCGGCAATGCCTATGAACGTCAATATCCAATACATTTTCCCCTCATGTTTCTTTAGATTTCAGGAACACCTTTTTTATCGCAAGATCCGAATAAAACAACGGTTCATTTATACCAATTGATTGCATTGACTCGCACATTTCTACCCAGCCGACAGGTGATATCCCATCTAATAAAAATCTTTGCTCATCTAAACTCACATTCTTTAAAAGATCCCTCATATTCTTGTATGATCGATTGTTAAAACACTCCAGAAAAGCATAAAAAAGATCTGCCGCGATAAAAATTTGATGGTCGCGGCCCGTCACATCACACATTCCCCAAAATCGGACAAAATTTGCTTTTTGCTCATAAAATTTCGTAAAGCGTCCACGATTTATTGAACCCCTATTTTGCGTTGGGTATTTCTTTTTGATCTGCGCTGTGTCCATTATTTCCTTCTTTCAGGGAATAATATGTCTTCCCCCTCCGGAGAAACACCATCAGCAAGAAACCTGTACTCATCATCAGTCATTGCTTCACTTACACCCTTTTCATTGTTCAAAAAGGCACAAAAAAGGTCTTTATCTACAAAAATCTCGTATTCATTTCCAGTTACATCGCATCTGCCAAAAACACGGATCTCATCCCCCGTATCCTCAAAATATCTCTGGAAACGCATTTTTGAACATGGGTACTCAATTTTTAGTAGTTCTGCCATATCCAACCCTTTGATCAGATTTCTCATTCATTCCAATCCAGACTCCCCCCTGTCTGGTATTCAGTGACCCTTGTTTCAAAAAAGTTTTTTTCTTTTTTAAGGTCTATTGATTCGCTCATCCAGGGAAATGGGTTACCGTTCTTGTATTGCCGTTGCAATCCGAGTTTTTCAAGGCGCCGGTCCGCAATGTACTGGATATATTCACCCAGCAAGGGAGCGCTAAGGCCCAACACACCACTTGGCAGGCATTCCTGGGCATAGTTGCATTCCAATTCAACTGCACACTTAATGCGGGTTGTTAGGTAGTCAGCAAATTCACTGGTCCAACAATATGGATTTTCATCAATTATGGTCCTGATCAGCTGGATACCAAAATTCATATGAATACTTTCATCGCGCAAAATATACTGGATCTGTTCACAGGTTCCGGGTATACGATTCTGACGACCGAAGGAAAGTAATGATACAAAGCCGCTGTAGAAGAAAATTCCCTCTGTGACCACGTAGAATGCCACCAGATTATCGACAAATTTCTGCAGTCCTTCACGGGTTGAAAGATCCACATTAGAATCAAGGATCCCATCGGTGCAACTCATGGAGAATTCATCCTTCTCGTAAATGGCTTGGTTTTCGCGGTACATATTGAAAATTTCAGCTTCATCAAGAGAAAGGGATTCAACAATATATTGGAATGTGTGTACATGGATGGCTTCTTCGAAGGCCTGCCGAAGCAAATACTGGCGACATTCCGGATTGTCAACCATACGGTAAATCGACAAGACAATATTGTTACCCACAAGGCTTTCGGCCGTTGAGAAGAAACCTAAATTCCGCTTAATTACATGACGTTCCTCAGGTGTAAAAGCTTTTTCATTTTTCCATTGCTCAATATCACGCTGCATGGATACTTCGGTGGGCATCCAATTGTTGGCACAGGCATCAAGGTAATAATGCCATGCCCACTTGTATTTGATCGGGACCAGCTGGTTGACATCAACCGTGCGGCTGTTGAGAATGATCTTTTTCTTCTCAGCTGATACCCTCTCTCTTGTCATACTGATCCCGCCAACACATTTTTGATCCTTATTTGGTATGTTATTTTGATTTTCCATTTTGAGTTTTTTCCTGTATTTTTTTCGTTAAATAAAATCTAACACATTCAATATCATCTAAAGCAACGACCGGGTCTTTTAAATCAGCGTATTTTAAAGCCTGTTTTAAGAATTGATTCGAATTGGGGTGTGATTATAGATATTGTTTTATACCTTGTGAGTTCATAGGCTTTAAAAACAGAATTCGACCCTAGAGCTAAAAGTCGAAATATGTATTTCCTTTTCAGGTGAATGTAGTCCTTTCTCTGCAATTCTTTTCGCCTCATCTTTTGAGTTTGCTTCAACTTCAACAACATAATTTTCCTCTTTAATAATTGATACCCAATATTTTTTCATCGTGCCTTTCTAACTTTACACTTACATCCTATCGAAATTTCAATTTAGCACTGTGTATTCAATTAAAGAACTGCCTAATTTGTTTGATCTTTTAATTAAACGTATAGCTTATCCTCTATTTTGAATTTTAATCCTTAATGATATAAACCATCGTCATTGAGGGCGGTACAATATTTGCAGCTGCTCCTAATCCCGTGCCATCCCCATTCCCACCAGCTGACATAGTTGCAACGTGACCATCAGCTGCTCCAGTTTGGTTTGAATCAGAGTACCGCAATGGATGATACGATCCACCACCCCAACCGTATCCTTGTTCTTCGTGGGCATGTGGAGCCAATTCAACTACGGTTTGTCTATGTTTTTCTTCTCCAGAAATTGCACCAACTACATTTACATTGTATGACTGGGCGTTTCCCTGGTTGTTTGAAAAATTATCAGTAGACCACACCCTTGTTGAACCATCATTACTCGTTAAACCATTCTGCCCCAAAACAAATCTTCCCCTTAAATCAGGAACGGCAAAAGTTGTAGTACCATTTCCTCCATAAGTCGATCCTAATATGGCCGATAGGTTAGGGTAGCTTGCAGTACTGTAAACACTTCCATCACAAAGTAAAAATCCAGCCGGCAACGTACTGGATGGCCAAGCTATTACTGTACCGGTTGGCATTACACTTTGTGATCCAGGAGGCGAAAGGCTACTTGAAACCACATCCCCACTGTAAGAACTTGTAGGTAATTGGTTTATAATAGTGGTCTGCGTTCCGTTGGCCACCTGGGTTGAAACTGTAAATACAGATCCACTCAAAGATGTTGTGTATAGGTTGCCAAAAGGATTCATTGCGTTCCATCCGGATGGCAAAAAACCGTTTGATTCAAGATCTGTCGGCGGGTTGGCTCCTGTTGGAGTAATAGAAGTTGGCCAAGCATTCTTTTGTACATAATATGCCAGAGCAGCGTTCTGGATATTATTGATATCCATACTGACTTTTTGTTCAACTTTGTTTAAATAGTTTTGTGTCAAAGATGGGATGGCAGCTGAAGTCAGGATTGTTATAATTATCAAAACAATCGTCATTTCCAAGAGGGTAAAACCTTTTTTACATCTATTAAGGATCACTTTTTTCATAAATATTCTCCTAACCCAAATGGCCGCCTTTGTCTTGTTTAAGAAGGCAAGTAATATAAGTTTTCTGCATAGACGTATCCTTGAGTAAGTACCATCTCGTAATAATCACCTTTTCTTACTGGGAAATTAAAAGGCATAATTGCTCCGTTTGTTTGACCTGGAGCTTGGTATAAATAAATTGGAATATGTGCGCTTGGATTTGATGTTGGTGGATTTGTTGAAGAAGTATAATAATCAGCTTGAGCAGACTGTGTACCGCTGATACCCCCTCTTAAATAAACACTTCCTACAACATACCCATCTGAAGGGGCTTGGTAAGGCTGATCAAAATTGATTGACTGCCATTGGCCAAACCCGGAAGAAGTAACGCCAGGCACAGGGACACTGCTTGAGACCACATTCCCTGAATAGGAACTTGTCGGTAGCTGGTTTAGTATCGTTGTTTGCGTACCGCTTGCTACCTGTGTCGATACGGTGAGAATTGATCCGCTATTTGCAATAGAGTAAGCATTCCCAAATGGGTTTGTTGCGTTCCATCCGGTAGGCAAAAAGCCGTTAGATTCAAGATCTGTAGGTGGATTTACTCCCGTAGGTGTAATCGAAGTTGGCCAAGCACTATTGTGTACATAATATGCCAAAGCGGCGTTTTGGATATTATTGATATCCATGCTTGTTTTTTGTTCCGCCTGGTTGACAAAGTTCTGAGTCAAGGCAGGTATGGCAGCAGAGGTAAGGATTGTGATTATGATCAAAACAATCGTCATCTCTAAAAGGGTAAAACCTTTTCGAAATGTTTTACGGATCATCTTTCTCATAATGAACCTCCCTTACTCTTAGAACCCAGCAGTCCAGGCCTTGGTGCCGGCCGTATAGGTCGGAGACACTGCGACAAGGTTTGCCACATCAGTTGTCAGAGTAGCCTGAACATTTGATGGAACTGATGTCAAGGTGATGTCTACATAATTGGCATTGGCATCAGGAGCAATGCTGAATGTACCTCCGAACGAGTTGTTTCCCGTGGCCTTTGCCGGCAGCATGTTGTTTATAGCCATATTGGCAATCGAAATAGTACCCAAAGTTCCCCCGGTGTAGGTTCCACCATTGGCCGTGTAATATTGTTCGGCTGCTGTCCGCAGGGACCTTATACTTTGAATTGAATTAGAAACATTACTATTGTTCATCGCCCCAACAATGGCGGGCAAAACTGCACTCAGGATGGCCGCGATGATAAACATCACGACTACCATTTCTATCAGTGTGAATCCTCTTTTATTTGCTGATTTAAGGATTATTCTTTTCATAAAGCAGCCTCCCTGAAAATTGGAAAGGTATTGTCATGGTTACAGTGATATTGTCCTGGCCGCCTGAGGTTGTTATCTGCATAAGCGGTCCTCCAGGGTTTTGCCTAGCTATACCTGTTGGTATAGTGTTTTCAACTGATACTGAAATGACACCACAACTGATCTGGTAACTTGAATTAAAGGGGCTGGAGGAAATGGCATGTGCCATATAAGTTGGCGCCAGTTGGCTTGGTCCAGTTGGACAGCTGCCCTGGGCCTGGTAATAATCCAACGACGCCTGAGCGATAGACTGCATTTCGGTAACGGTTTTTTGGTATTGGGCGAACTGAACCCGCTGCATACCGTTTGAAATTATCGCCGACAAAAGCATGACAATTATGATAACAACTGCCATTGCCTCCAGTATTGATACTCCCCTGTTATTTGTATTTCGGCTGTCCATATACCCTCTCTTAGAATCCAGCTACCCAGGTCTTAGTACCGGCCGTATAGGTCGGAGCCACCGAGACTAAGTTTTGTACATCAGTTGTAATGGTTGCCTGTACATTTGCTGGAACAGACGTCAGGGTGATGTCAACATAATTGGCATTGGCATCGGGAGCAATTGCGAATGTCCCACCCCAGGAATTATTTCCAGCAGCTTTTGCCGGCAACATGTTATTTGTAGCCAGATTAGCCATCGAGATAGTACCTAATGTCCCACCTGTATACGTTCCGCCATTGGCAGAATAGTATTGAGTGGCAGCTGTTTGAAGAGCCCGGATGCTTTGAACTGAATTTGAAATATTGCTGTTGTTTGTCGCGCCGATAATGGCAGGCAACACCGCGCTCAAGATGGCCGCAATGATGAACATTACGACTACCATTTCTATGAGCGTAAACCCCTTCTTGTTCGATTTCTGGCACGTTGTCTTCATCTTCTTTCTCCTTTTTTGTTGGTTTATTTGAATACCCCTGAACCCATTTGGTTCATATTGGTATATATTGGTAAAATAAAGGCACTTACTATCATCATCAAAAACATGGCTGTAATAATCATCAGTAACGGTTCAACCAGGCTTATCATGGCATTGATTGATTCCTTGGCCTTCATGTCGTAATATTTGTAGATAATCTCGAAATATTTGGGAACGTTACCGCTAACCTGGCCTTTTGTCACATTCTGGCAAACAAATGCGGGAAAGAATTTGTCCTGGGTAAAGGCATCGCCAAGCGAACTTCCATTTGAAATCCGCTCCTTGATGACTATTAATTTGTCGGCGATGTATGTCTGGTTGGCTTGGTGAATATTAGATAAAGTCTGAATGATATTGACGCCACTTCGCTGGTAAACATACAGATTCAAAAATATATTTGAGAATTCAAGATTTTTAATCAGGTTACCAACCACCGGAATTTTAAATATAGTTTCCATCAGTTTGTCCCTGTTGTTTTCCCATAGGTATTTGACAAAAAAGATTCCTCCTATCAAACCCAAGATGACCAGCCACCAATAGTCTTTTATAAAGGAAGCGTAACCAATCAAAATAATGGCTGAGAGATTACTTGAATGAAGCAATAATTTAAGCTGAGGGACCAGTGTCACTGAAATAAAGACAGACAGACCCGACAACATGCAGATAATCACCGTCGGATATATCAAGGATTTTATGATCTTTTTTCTGTTTTCATTCTTGAAGCTAAAATATTTGGCTAATATCTCCAGCAACTCAACAATACTTCCTGACTTTTCCGCCGCGCTGATAGTTGATGTGACGATTTTCGGGAAGATTTTGGTGTACTCAAACGCCTCCTGGAGAGAGCGGCCGTCATTGAGATAGATGATCTGTTTCCTTAATGCCTCTTTTAACATGACATTGGCAGTCGTTTCACCCAAATTTACGATCGATTCGTGCATAGACATGCCCGATTTCTGCATGTCGGCAAAGTCATTGAAAAAAACAGCCAAAACAGAAGATGAAAGCTTACGGCTTTGGAACAAGCTTTTTACATATGAAACATAGTCAGGAACAATACTTAAAACCACCAGATCGTTAAGCTCCACATCGGCCTTAACATCTTCGTAAGTTCCATCCATGATTTTGGTAATCGGTGTTCTTTTCGCCGTTAAGGCTTCAAGTTTCCAAAACATAGTTTTATCCCAATACCCTCACTGCTTCTTCAATTGAGGTTTCACCTTTTTTAATAAGATTGCTAACATCAGCAACCATATTTCTGTACGTTCCGCGTCTCCTTAGAAGAGTATAAATTTCACCTAATT